>Ga0208825_1000079_pt1 | contig 94626 bp, 89 predicted proteins | sample AD_UKC113_MetaG_FD_184450 | JGI IMG/M metagenome (GOLD analysis project Ga0208825, IMG submission 184450) | Active sludge microbial communities of municipal wastewater-treating anaerobic digesters from Hong Kong - AD_UKC113_MetaG (SPAdes)... | ecosystem: Engineered > Bioreactor > Anaerobic >...
CGGTGCTGATCGCTTACTGATCAAAATTGCGTCCACCTGGGAAGGCATCCGCGCCGCCGAAGTGCTGGAGCGCGAAGGCATCCATTGCAACCTCACCTTGCTGTTCTCGTTCGCACAAGCGGTGGCTTGCGCCGAAGCAGGCGTGTACCTGATTTCGCCGTTCGTGGGTCGCATCCTCGACTGGCATCTGGCCAATGGCATGGCGAGGCCGCAAACGCCACAGGACGATCCCGGCGTGCAGTCGGTGACGCGCATTTGGCAGCACTACAAACAACACGGTTACCCAACCGTGGTGATGGGCGCCAGCTTCCGCAACACCGGTGAAGTGCTGGCACTGGCCGGCTGCGACCGGCTGACCATTTCGCCAGAACTACTGGCAGAACTCGCCGCAACCGACGCCAGCATTGCGCCCGCCTTGGTGGACGATGGCAAGCGCGCCGCGCCACCGGCAGCGCTGGATGAAACCCACTTCCGTTGGCAACACAACGAAGACGCAATGGCCACCGAAAAACTGGCCGATGGCATTCGCAAATTCGCGCTGGATCAAGGCAAGCTGGAAGCCTTGCTGGCGGCGAAGCTGGGCTGAGACTGCGGGGATGACGGCCCAGCGCATGCGCGTGGTGATCGTCGGCGGCGGCTTTGCCGGCCTGTGGGCGGCGCGCGCGCTGGCGACGGCCAAGGTGGAGATCGTGCTGATTGATCGCGGCAACCACCACCTGTTCCAGCCGCTGCTGTATCAAGTCGCCACCGCCGGCCTGTCCGCGCCCGATATCGCCGCGCCCTTGCGGCATATCCTGCGCAAGCAGAACAACGTCGAAGTGCGGATGGCCACCGTCACCGGCATCGACGCGGCGTCCAAGCGCATCGTGCTGGACGATGGCGCCACGCTCGATTTCGATGTCCTGTTGTTGGCCAGCGGTGCCACCCACGCCTACTTCGGCAACGACCACTGGGCGACGCATGCGCCGGGCTTGAAGTCGCTGGACGATGCGCTGGACCTGCGCCGCAAATTGCTGCTGGCGTTCGAACGTGCGGAAGCGGCAACCGATCCGGCCGAGCGTGCCGCTTGGTTGAGCTTCGCCATCGTTGGCGGCGGCCCCACCGGCGTGGAGCTGGCCGGGACGCTGGCGGAAATTGCCCGCCACACACTGAAGGACGAATTCCACAACATCAATCCTGCCAGTGCGCGCGTGCGCTTGGTCGAAGCCGGGCCGCGCGTGCTGGCGGCGTTCCCGGAAGACCTGTCGGCAAAGGCGAAACGGCAGCTGGAAAAACTCGGCGTCGAAATCTCGCTGGGCACGCCGGTGAAGGACATCAGCGCCGATGGCTACATCTTAGGCGACACCTTCATGCCGGCCAAAACGGTGGTGTGGGCGGCAGGCGTGGCCGCATCACCATTGGGCGCGATGCTGGGTGTGCCATTGGATCGCGTCGGCCGCGTGCAGGTGCAGCCGGACCTGAGCGTGCCGGGGCATTCCGATATCTTCGTTGCCGGCGATCTTGCTGCATTGCTGCAAGCCAACGGCAGGCCGGTGCCCGGCGTTGCGCCGGCGGCCAAGCAGATGGGCCGCTACGTGACGCAGGTGCTGCGTGCACGGCTGGCCGGCCGTGCGCCACCGCCCGCGTTTGCCTACAAGGACTACGGCAACCTGGCCACCATCGGGCGCATGGCGGCGGTGGTCGATCTTGGCAAACTGAAGGTTTCCGGCTTGCTGGCGTGGTGGTTCTGGCTGGTGATGCACGTGTTCTTCCTGATCGGCTTCCGCAACCGGCTGGTGGTGCTACTCAACTGGTGGTGGGCGTACTGGAGCTACCAACGCGCGGCACGGATCATCCTCGGTGCCAGTCGCGAGCCAGCGGAGGCGCGCGATGGTGAATGACACCCACGTCATTTCCACCCTGTTGCTGCTGTTCGATCTGATCGGCACCTTCGTGTTCGCGCTCAGCGGCGGCGTGCTGGCGGTGCGCAAGCGGCTGGATTTGTTCGGTGTGCTGGTGCTGTCCTGCGCGGCGGCGGTGTCCGGTGGCATCGTGCGCGATGTGCTGATCGGCGCACACCCACCGGCCTCGCTGGCCGACTGGCGCTATCTGGTCACGGCGATGGTGGCCGGGTTGGTGACGTTCCGTTGGTGCGGGGTGATCGAGCGCCTGCGCAACCCGGTGCAATTGTTCGATGCCGCCGGCCTCGCCCTGTTCGCAGTGCTGGGCACTGGCAAGGCGCTGGCGTTCGGGCTGTCGCCGTTCGCGGCGATGCTGCTGGGCATGGTCACCGGCATCGGCGGCGGCATCGCCCGCGACGTGCTGGTGGCGCGGGTGCCGGTAGTGCTACAGGCCGAACTCTATGCCATTGCGGCACTGGCGGGCGGCGGTGTGGTGGCGTTGGCCGCCGCGTTCGGGCTGCCACAACACCCCGCCATGGTGCTAGGCGCACTGGTCTGCTTCGGCCTGCGCTACATGGGCATCCGCCGTGGCTGGCGGCTGCCGGTGGCGGGGCCGCGCGAGTAGGTAGGCGGGGAGATTCGCCGCCCTCAGACGGCCTCACGCACTGCGGCTGCCCGCTGCCGGTCAGTCACGTTCATGTCTGTATCACCCCACCTGCACCACGCGCAACGGGTTGTCCCACTCGCGCAGCAACTCCGCTTGCCGGGTGCGGGCTTTGTGTAGGTGCGCCTCTTTGACGTGACCGTAGCCGCGGATGTGTTCGGGCACGCTGGCGATATCGGCGGCGAGGTCCACATTGCCGGCGTCGAGTTTGCTCAGCAGTGCGGTGATGGTGGTTTCGTATTCGCCAATCAGTGCGCGTTCGCTGCGGCGTTCGGCGGTGTAGCCGAACACATCCAGCGGGGTGCCGCGCAGGCCGCGCAGTTTCGCCAACACAGCGAACGCGGTGAACACCCACGCGCCGTATTCTTTCTTCACCAGTTGGCCTTGTGCGTTTTTCTTGGCCAGCAGCGGTGGGGCGAGGTGGAAGTGCAGCTTGTAGTCGCCTTCAAACTGCGCTTGCACATGCTTTTTGAATTCGCCGCTGGTGTACAGACGCGCCACTTCGTATTCGTCTTTGTACGCCATCAGTTTGAAGAAGTAGCGGGCCACCGCTTCCGACAGATCACTGCTGCCCGGTGCCTTGGCAGACTCCGCAGCGCGCACCTTGGCCACGAAGTCGGTATAGCGTTTGGCGTAGCGGGCGTTTTGATAGCCGGCAAGGAAAGCAGCGCGGCGCGTGATGACTTCATCCAGTGAGCGCGACAGGTGTGCATCGTCGAGCGGTGCAAAGGCGGCTTCGCCCGCGCCGGTGGCAGGCACATGGCGCAGCGCATCGCCATCGCGCAGGCCGGCAGTGAACGGGGTGAGTCCCGACTCGCCCGCATCGTTGGCGGTCGCCCCCAACACCGGCAACACATGTGCTTTCGCTTCGGCGGAGGTGGGCGTGTTGCGCACGATGCCGGCGGCTTCAACCACGGCCGGCAAGTCGATCACCGCCAGCCGGCCCCACGCGAATGCGGTTTTGTTCATCTCGATCGCCGCGCCATTGAGTTCAATCGCGCGCATCAAGGCATCCAAGGAAATCGGCACCAGCCCCTGCTGCCACGCATAGCCGAGGATAAACAGATTGGCGGCGATGGCATCGCCGATCAGCGCTGTCGCAATTTTGGTGGCATCGATCTGCAGCGGTGCCTGCCCGTTCAGCGCAGTACTGATGGCCTTGACGATATCGGCGGCGGGGAACTGCATGTCCGGGCGGGTGGTGAAGGTGCCGGGCATCGCTTCGTAGGTGTTCATCACCACGGTGCTGCGCTCGGGACGGATTTTGGAGAGCACCCAATAATCGTTCACCACCACCATGTCGCAACCCAGCACCAGGTCGGCTTCACCGGCGGCAATCCGCACAGCATGGATGTCGGAAGGTGTTTTGGCGATGCGGATATGGGTGGTGACGGCGCCGCCCTTTTGCGCCAGACCGGTTTGGTCAAGCACGCTGGCGCCCTTGCCTTCCAAGTGCCCGGCCATCCCCAGCAACGCACCAATCGTGACCACGCCGGTGCCGCCGACGCCGGTGATCAAAATATTCCACGGTTGCGACAAATCACTGCGCATCTGCGGTGCGGGCAAATTGGCCAGCAACGAGGCAGTGTCCACTTTTTTGCCCTTGCGCAGCTTGCCGCCATGCACGGTGACGAAGCTGGGGCAGAAGCCTTCCACGCAAGAAAAATCTTTATTGCAATCGCTCTGGTTGATACTGCGCTTGCGGCCGTATTCGGTTTCTTTGGGCAACACCGACACGCAGAAACTTTTCACCCCGCAATCGCCGCAGCCTTCGCAGACCAGCGAATTCACCAGCACGCGCTTTTGCGGATCCACCAACTTGCCGCGCTTGCGGCGGCGGCGTTTTTCGGTGGCGCAGGTCTGGTCGTAAATCAGGATGCTAGTGCCTTGCACTTCACGCAGCATTTTCTGCACGGCATCGAGGTCACGACGGTCGTGGAAGGTGGTGCCCTGCGGGAAGAGCGCAGGATCCGTCCACTTGTCGATGTCATCACTGACCAACGCAATGGTCTGCACGCCTTCGGCACGCATTTGTGCGGCGATTTGTGGCACGGTCAAGGTGCCATCGACAGGCTGGCCGCCGGTCATCGCGACCGCGTCGTTGTAGAGGATTTTGTAGGTGATGTTGACGCCAGCGGCAATCGACTGACGAATGGCCAGCGAGCCACTGTGGAAGTAGGTGCCATCGCCCAAGTTCTGGAAGATATGCGGGGTGTCGGTGAATGGTGCTTGCCCGGCCCATGTCACGCCTTCACCGCCCATATGGGTAAAGGTGTCGGTGTCGCGGTTCATCCACGTCACCATGTAGTGACAGCCAATGCCGCCCTGCGCGCGGCTGCCTTCCGGCACCTTGGTGCTGGTGTTGTGCGGGCAGCCGGAGCAGTAATGCGGCACCCGTGGGAAGTTGGCGCGCGGCAGTGCCAGCTCGCCTTCCTTGCGTTCGATCCAGCCCAATACGGCGTCGATTTGTTCGCTGCGATGAAAGCGTTGCAAGCGACGGCCAATCACATTGGCGATGGTGGCTGGGGTCAGCTCGCCAGTGGACGGCAAAATCCATTCGCCTTGCTCATCGTATTTGCCGACGATGGACGGGCGTGGGCCCCAGCTGTCTGGCCAGTTGTAGAACTGTTCTTTGATCTGGCGCTCGATGAAGGCTTTCTTTTCCTCCACCACCAAAATGTCTTCCAGCCCACGCGCAAACGCTTCAATGCCGCGCGGCTCCAGCGGCCAGGTCATGCCCACTTTATAGACGCGAATGCCGATATCGGCGCAGGCGGCTGCATCCAAACCCAAGTATTCCAGCGCCTGCAGTACGTCCAGATAGCTCTTGCCGGTGGTGACGATGCCCAGCCGCGCCGTGGGTGAGTCTTGCACCACGCGGTCGATACGGTTGGCCCGCGCGAAGGCTTGCGCGGCTTTCACCGCGTAGCGATGCAGGCGCATTTCCTGCTCCATCGGCGGATCGGGCCAGCGGATATTCAGACCGCCCACGGGCATTTCGAAGGCATCATCGCCGGGCAACACAATTTGCAGCGCGTGTGGATCGACCTGTACCGAAGCCGAGGATTCCACCGTTTCGGCAATCGTTTTGAAGCCCACCCAGCGGCCGGTGTAGCGGCTCATCGCCCAACCCAGCACGCCCATATCAAGGATGTCTTGCACGCCGGCGGGGTTCAAGATCGGCATCATCGCGCTGACAAATTCGTCCTCGCTGCCGTGCGGCAAGGTGGAGCTGCGGCAAGCATGATCGTCAGCGGCCAGTGCCAGCACGCCGCCCAGCTTGGAGGTGCCCGCCGCGTTGGCATGTTTGAACACATCGCCACAGCGGTCCACACCGGGGCCTTTGCCGTACCACATGCCAAACACGCCATCGTGCTTCGCGCCCGGGAACAAGCCCGGCTGCTGCGTGCCCCACACCATCGTCGCACCGAGGTCTTCATTCAAGCCGGGGGTGAACTTCACCTTGGCCGCTTCCAGATGTTTCTTGGCGCGCCACAATTCCAGATCGAAACCGCCCAAGGGGCTACCGCGATAGCCACTGATAAACCCCGCCGTGTTCAGCCCCGCGCGTTCATCGCGCAATTTTTGCACCAAAGGCAGACGCACCAAGGCTTGCACACCGGAGAGATAAATCCGGCCTTGGATGCGGCGGTATTTATCGTCCAAGGTGTAATCGGCATCCAGCACGTCGGCGGTGAGCAACGACTTGGCGGATTCGGGCGAGGACAGTTCGGCGGTGCTGGTCATAACGGACTCCAGAAAACGACAGAACGCCGCAGCGAAGGCGGCGTTCGAGCAAAGACTCGGTATTTTAGCAGGGAGTGCCGGCCCTGACTTTCAGGTGATGCCGTTGCCGTATGCCAGAATCGCCACCTCGTATTTCGCTGGGGAAGAGGGGATGTCGCCACAAATCAAGGGGCTGGTGTTTGCGCTACTGCTTGTGGGTGTCAGCGCGGGCGCAGTTGCTGGCAGCAGCAAAGAAAACCGCAAATTGGTGGAGTCCAGTTTGTTGGTGAAAGGCGACATCGTGATTGCACCGGATGGCTCGGTGCAGGCGTACACGCTGGAGAGCAAGGAAGGCTTGGGTGAGGGTCTGGAAAATTTCCTGGACAACAAAATCACCCATTGGCGCTTCAAGCCGGTGGAGGTGGATGGCAAGGTGGTGACTGCCAAAGCGCCGATGAGCCTGCGTTTGATTGCCACGCCGGAGATTAGTGGCAATAACATGAGTGTGCGCATTGCAAGCACATGGTTTGGGGGGCAGTCCGATGAGCCAGCAACGGATCGTTTGAGTATCAAAAAAATAATGCCGCCGAAATACCCAAAGGAAGCAATTCTTTTGGGGGGGCAAGGAACTGTTTATCTCGTGCTGCTGGTTGGGCGCGATGGGCGCGTGCTTGCGGCAGACGTAGAAAAGGTCAATCTGCTCATGATGCGTAAAGATGATTCCATGCGCGTGTTGCGTAAACTATTTGCAAAGGCGGCCACAAGCTTTGCCAGACAATGGGAATTTACACCACCGACAACCGGCACCCAAAGGAATGATGCCAACTGGAAAAGCAGGTTTCAGGTTGACTTCAAAATACCCGCCCCCTATCACTCAGTGGAGAATGGATGGGAAACCTATGTGGTTGATCCGGAGGTTCACGATATTCCGTGGGCGCGCGAAGAATTGCAAGCGGCTGGCAGCCCCGATGCATTGCCTGGGGTCGGCCTGTACTCACTGCGGCAGGACATTCAATTGCTGACAGCGCCTAATCCTTGATGCGCGACTAAATAAATCGCTGGAAATATAGAATTTAGGTAATAATGAATACATCAACTGCAGGGCACCTGTAAAAAACCCCCGGCGCGCTTTTTTGGCATTCCAAATGAAGAGCGTGCCGTTGAGCTCAAAACACGTGTCCATGTGGTCACACTACGCGCTTACAATTTGCATTGTAAATACATTAATCGTTCAAGAAACGCGCGCTGTGCATGCCCGAGAGCGCACAACAAAACAGCCCGGATCGCTCCGGGCTGTTGGGTTGCTTGAGGGTACTGAATCAATACATGGCGCGTCTGAATTCCTCGATGCGTGCCTTGGTTGCTGTGGTGTCACAGTTCAGGCGGTAGATTTCAATCTCGGTCGGATCCGTGCTGCGCCCCGCGGCTTCCACCTTGCAGTCCACGTCCTTTTTCTTGATCCAAGCACGCTGCGCCCCCTGTAGGCGATCGCGATCTTCTTCTGAAAGGCCTTTCCAGAGTTCATTGATCGCTTGATTGGCGAGGGTATTTTGCTCTTGGGCTACGCTCAGGTTTGCAGCGCCTTGTTCGGCTTTTAGTTGTGCTTGTTGCTGCTCGTTTTGTAGACGCTGTGCTTCGGCTGCTTGGCTGGCTGCCTCGGCGGCTTTGGCTTCCTGGACTTTCTTCGCTTCGATCATGGGTTTCAGTAGCGAAGAGCCCACCATTTCGCTGATGAAATCAGCGATCGATTTGGCGTCGGTCAGTTCGGCGTAGACCTTCTTGCCGTCGTCGGTGGGTTGTGCGCTGTATTCGATGGACTTGGTGAATGCGTTCGCGGCTTGCTCCATCGAGCTGGTGCTGGCCAGTGCGGATACCGTTCCGAAACCAGCCAATTTGCGACCTTCTTCGGCAGATTGCAGCAAATCTGGCGGGACAACCAGTTTGATCGTGCCCTCACAAAATACTTTGGTGCTGTTGGGGTCTTCTTTTGCGGTGCGGACGTTTTCGAATGCAACGGTGAGCTTGCTGAGCGTGGCACGTGCTGAGGCGGCATTGAATACGGCACTGCCGTCATCATGCTTTTCTTTGGTGATGGCTTTTTCAGCTTCGCCCATGACGATGCTCTTGACCACATCGAGTTCGTCTGTTCCCGAGCAAACCGCTTTCTGTTTTCCGCAGCCGGCCATGGCCAGCATGGCGATGGCGATAGCCACCGAACGTGTAGTGCTATGCATCCTGTCCCCCTGTTGTCGATTCCATGAACGAAAAATCCAGTTTCGTTCAGGAATATTGGCGGGAGGGCGCGCCAAGTGTCAATACAAAAACAGCCCGGATCGCTCCGGGCTGTTGGGTGTTGCGGGATGTTGTGCGGGCTTACGCCGCAAACAATGCCTTCATCTTCTTCAGTGCATTGGCTTCGATCTGGCGGATGCGTTCGGCGGACACGCCGTATTCGTCGGCCAATTCCTGCAAGGTGACTTTGCTGTCGGCGTCCAGCCAGCGGCGCTTGATGATGTCGCGGCTGCGGGCGTCGAGTTTGGCCATGCCGTCGCGTAGTACGTCCAGTTGATCGGCTTCGCTATCGGCCGATTCGTAGGCGCTGGCTGGGTCGGCCTCGTGCGCAACTAAGAAGCTGGCCGGGGCCGGCGGGGCGTGGTCGTCGTCGGCATCGTCGGGGGCGTCGAAGCCGATGTCGCGGCCGGACAGGCGCGATTCCATTTCCAGCACTTCGCGCTCGGACACGTTCAGGTCCTTCGCCACCGCGCGCACTTCCTCCGCGTTGAGCCAGCCCAGGCGGGTCTTGCTCTTGCGCAGGTTGAAGAACAGCTTGCGCTGCGCCTTGGTGGTGGCGACTTTCACGATGCGCCAGTTCTTGATGATGAACTCGTGCATCTCGGCACGGATCCAGTGCACCGCGAAGCTGACCAGGCGCACGCCGACGGCCGGGTCGAAGCGCTTGACTGCCTTCATCAGGCCGATGTTGCCTTCCTGAATCAGGTCGCCCAATTGCAGGCCGTAGCCGTTGTAGCCACGCGCCACATGCACGACGAAGCGCAGGTGCGAGAGGATCAAATCCTGCGCAGCGCCAATGTCGTTGTGGTCGCGCAGGCGCACGGCCAAGGCATGTTCGTCTTCGGCAGTGAGCACCGGAATTTCGTGCACGCCGCTGATATAGGCCTCCAGCGAGCCAATCGCGCTGGGGATCGGCAGGTTGTTGGCAACAAGTGCAGTGGATGTCATGGTGGTGTCCCTCATACCTTGAATTCTAGCAGTCGCCATCTATGACTGTTAACCCTGTCAAAAGTTCACAAGCGTTCTATTCATAGAACGCTGTTCGGGTTTGGTACACATTCTTTCGATATGGGGCCGATCAGGCGCGGGGCAAGCCCGCCAGCAGTGCCGAAGCCGGCGGCAGCGACCACCCGATAGGGCTTTGGCCGGTATTGGCAAGGTATTGATTGGTCGAAGAAAAATGCCCACAGCCCAGAAACCCGCGATGTGCCGAGAGTGGCGAGGGGTGCGGGGCCTTCAATACGCGATGGCGGCGGCTGTCGATCACCGCGCCTTTTTTCTGCGCATAGCTGCCCCACAGCAAAAACACCAAGCCTTCGCGTTCGCGGTTCAACACCTCCACCACATGATCGGTAAAGCCTTCCCAGCCACGGCCTTGGTGGCTGCCGGGTTTGCCATCTTCCACCGTCAGCACCGCATTGAGCAGCAATACGCCTTGCGCCGCCCACGGTAGCAGGCAGCCGTGATCGGGGCGCACAAAGCCGGTGCTGGCTTGCAGTTCTTTGTAGATGTTCAAAAGCGACGGCGGTACCGCCACGCCGGGCAACACGGAGAAACACAGCCCATGTGCTTGGCCCGGGCCGTGGTACGGGTCTTGGCCCAGAATGACCACCTTCACCGCATCGAACGGGGTGGCATCAAAGGCCGCAAAGATATCCTTTCCCGGCGGATACACGGTGGCACCGGCGGCTTTGCGCTGGCGCAAAAATGCCGACAACTGCTGCATGTCCTCGCGTGCAAACCAGTTACCGATGCGGGCTTTCCAGCTCGGCTCTAGATGCAACGCGGTCATCAAATCACGCCGCGCTTTTTCTCAAACAAAAAATACGCCGCGCCCAGCGCCGCGCCGATGCCCAGTGCCGGCAGCCAACCCAACGGGCTCACGCCCTTTACCACGCCGGCGCAAAGCAAACCCAAGATGACAAATTGCGAATAGCGCCATTTGCTTTCGCGAAAACTTTTCATCTCGGTCATTAGCTTACACCTTATAGCCGGTATGGATGGCCACGATGCCCGCGCTCATGTTGCGATAGCTGCAACGCGCTAAGCCTGCGGTTTCCATCATGGTTTTGAGGGTGTCTTGCGGCGGGTGTTTGCGGATGGATTCAGCCAGATATTGGTAGCTGTCGGCATCGCCGGCAAATAGCTTGCCAAGGCGCGGCAACACCTTGAACGAATGGAAGTCGTAGATCGGCTTGAACCACTCGGCTTTGACTTCCGAAAACTCCAACACCCGCGCCTGCCCACCCACTTTCAGCACACGCTGAATCTCGCGCAGTGCGGCGTCCTTGTCGGTGACATTGCGCAGGCCAAACGCCATCGTCACCAAATCGAAACTGGCATCGGGAAACGGCAGGCTTTGCGCGTTGCACTGCACATAGTCAAACCCGCGCACATTGCCACGGTTGGTCATGCGGTCGCGGCCCACGCGCAGCATGTCGCCGTTGATATCGCCCAACACCAGCGCGCCGGTATCGCCCACACGGTCTTTCAGCAGCGCGGCGATATCGCCGGTGCCACCGGCCAGATCCAGCACCCGCGCGCCTTTACGCACTTGGCAGGTGGCCACAAAAAAGCGTTTCCACAAGCGATGGATGCCCAAGCTCATGGCATCGTTCATCAGGTCGTAGTTACCGGCCACCGAGGAAAACACCTCGGCCACCAATTTTTGTTTGTCGGCCACCGGCACGTCGCGAAAACCGAAGTGGGTGGTCTCTGGCGGGGTCTGCTGCGTGTTCATGGCGGGATTATCGCACCGGCATGGCACACTTGCCCGCATGCACGCACAGCCCGAACACGCCCACGGTCTTCCTTGTTTCCGCCTGCACCACGCCGGTGCCAACGCCTTGGTTGCGCTACATGGCGCACAGGTGCTGTCGTGGCAGCCAGCCGATGGTCGGCAGCGCTTGTTCTTGAGCGCGCGCAGCCAGTTTGATGGCAAGGCGGCCATCCGGGGCGGCATTCCGGTGATTTTTCCGCAATTTTCCGAACGCGGCACATTGCAGCGGCATGGGTTTGCCCGGCTGCGGGCGTGGCAGTTTGCAGGCATCGAACAAGATGCCGCCGTATTTTTATTGGTCTGTCATGCCGGCGACTGGCCGCACCCGTGCACGCTGCGCTTGCGCGTGGGGCTGACTGCCACGCAATTGGTGGTGAGCTTGACGGTCGAAAACACCGGCTCGGCACCCATGCTGTTCACGGCCGCACTGCACACCTATCTGCGTGTTGATGATGCCGCGCAGGCGTGTGTGGAAGGCCTGCAAGGCTGTGATTTTGAAGACAGCACCAGCGGCGGCACCTTGCATCGGCAAAGTGATTACGCGGTGGCTTTTACTGGCGAAACCGATCGCATCTACAACGACGTGGTGGCACCGCTCACCTTGGTCGATGGCGCGCAGCAGCTGGGCATCGAACAACAAGGCTTTGCCGATGTGGTGGTATGGAACCCGGGCGCGCGTTTGGCCGCCGGGATTGCGGATTTGCAGGCCGGCGACTGGCAGCACTTTGTCTGCGTCGAGGCCGCGCAAGTAGTGCAACCGGTGCTGTTGCAGGCAGGCGAGCAGTGGCAGGGCAACCAGCAACTGGGTTGATAATTTGATGGCGGGGTGCGCCTGCCGCGCAGGCGTGTTGAAATGCCGGCTCGCCGTTGCCGTTGCATAGGATTTTCGATGAAACCGATTTCGATTTCGATTGCCATTGCGTTGTGTCTGGTCCTGAGTGCATGCAAAGGCGAAGACCCGGAAGCCGCTGCCAAGGCCGCCGCCGCGCAGAAAGCCGCGCAAGAGCAGGCCGCAGGGGTGATGGAAAAACAGTTTGAAGATGCGGTGGCCGCACACAACTGGCGCTTGGCCAAGGGCTATGGCGAAGTCCTGCAAGTCGATCACCCCACCACCGATGCGGCGGCGCGGGTCAAAGACAAATTGGATGCAGTGCGTGCGCAGGCTGAAACCGAGGCCCAGCAGCAACGTTTGTCGGCGTTATGGGACTACGGTGATGAGCCAGTAAAGACCGGCGGGCGGCAAATTTCGGCAGCGATTTATTCACAAGAGCCGGTGGACACCGATGGTGGCGGCACCCACCCGATACGCTTGATTTTCCGAGATCATCCGGACTGGGGGCGCAGTGCTTACTTGGTGCTACAAGCTGGCGATTTTGATTGTTACAAGGGCTGCAAATTGAAGGTGACCTTGGATGGCAAGGTGCAGACCTTGCCCGGGTCACGGCCCAAGACCGATGAGGCCATCGCAATGTTTATCGACGACTACAAAACTTTGTGGAAGCTGGCCAAAACCGGCAAGCATTTGTCCATCGAGTTTCCCACCAAGGCGGTGGGCAAGCGTAGCGTGCAGTTTGAGGTGGGTGGCTTGAACGCGACCAAGTTGCCGAAGTGGAATTGAGTCGTGCTGCCGTCATGCGCAGACATTCATCTGCGCATGACGCGCTAAGTCAGCCCAGTGCGTAACCGAACTGCTGGCGGAATTGTTCGGAAAATTCGGCGTAATCAAAGCGCTGGTTCTGGGTGCCGGGGTGTTCCACTTTGAGTGCGCCCATCAGGTTGCTCAGACGGCCAATGGTCATCCAGTCGTAGCCTTTTTCAATCCCAAAAATCAGTCCGGCACGGAACGCATCGCCGCAGCCAGTGGGGTCGGTGACGCGGCGTTCGTGTGCCGGCGGCACTTTATGCAACTGGCCATCGGCATGGATCTCCGCACCTTTGGGGCCACGGGTGACGATGTAGGCCTTGACCTTGTCGGCGATGTCGGTGGCGCTCCAGCCGGTGCGTTCTTGCAGCAGATTGGATTCGTAATCGTTGACGGTGACGTAGTTGGCTTGCTCAATGAAGGCGCGCAATTCTTCGCCATTGAACAGCGGCATTGCCTGGCCGGGATCGAAAATGAAAGGAATGCCGGCGGCGGCAAATTCCTTGGCGTTCTGCAGCATGCCTTCGTAGCCATCGGGGCTGACGATGCCGATGCTCACGTTTGGGACGTCGGTGACGTGGTTCTCGTAGCTGCGCATCATCGCGCCGGGGTGGAAGGCGGTGATCTGGTTGTTGTCCAGATCGGTGGTGATGAAGGCCTGCGGGGTGAACAATTCGTCGATCACCTTGACGTGATCCAGAGAGATGTTTTGTTCGGTGAACCAGTCGCGGTAGGGGCCAAAATCGCCACCCACGGTGGCCATCGGGATCGGTTCACCACCCAGCAGCTTTAGGTTATAGGCGATATTGCCGGCGCAGCCGCCAAATTCGCGGCGCATCCGGGGTACCAAAAATGACACATTCAGGATGTGTACTTTGTCCGGCAGGATGTGGTTTTTGAACTGGTCGGGGAACACCATGATGGTGTCATAGGCCAGTGAGCCGCAGATCAGGGCTGCCATGGATGCCTCGGGCAAGTTTGGTCACAAGGCCGCACATGATACTGCGCCAGCGATGGGCATATCTGGGATGAACGGCACGCAAGCGCATTCTTGCCCCCGGCAATGGGCGTTGTTACGCTAAAGGGCTGGTTTTATCCATCTTTGGGCGGCAGGGGGGCAGTCCCCGGCGGCCAGACCCCGCGTTCCCCCCTCGCGGCCCCCTCTACTTCGGCACACATTCGCATGTTCAAGTTCCTTCGGGGCTATTTCTCCAGCGATCTTTCCATCGACCTTGGTACTGCCAACACGCTGATTTACGTGCGAGGGCAGGGCATCGTTCTCAACGAACCTTCGGTGGTGGCGGTGCGCCAAGACCGTGGTGGCGGCGCGCGCGCGGTGGCGGCGGTAGGCAGTGAGGCCAAGCAGATGCTGGGCCGCACGCCCGGCCACATGACCACGGTGCGGCCAATGAAAGACGGCGTGATTGCCGACTTCACCTATACCGAAGAAATGCTCAAGCACTTCATCCGCAAGGTGCACAAGAGCCGCTTCCTGCGCCCCAGCCCGCGCGTGTTGGTGTGCGTGCCGGCCGGTAGCACCCAGGTGGAACGGCGCGCTATTAAGGAATCGGCGGAAGAAGCCGGCGCACGTGAGGTGTATCTGATCGAAGAGCCGATGGCCGCCGCGATTGGTGCCGGCATGCCGGTGACCGAGGCGCGCGGCTCGATGGTGGTGGATATCGGCGGCGGCACCACCGAGGTGGCGGTGATCGCGCTGAATGGCATCGTGTATTCGCAGTCGGTGCGCATTGGTGGCGACCGTTTCGACGAATCCATCATCGCCTACGTGCGCCGCCATCACGGCATGCTGATTGGTGATGCCACCGCCGAGCGGGTCAAGATGGAGCTGGGCAACGCGTACCAGCAACAGCTGGTACGCGAGGTGGAAATCTCTGGCCGCCATTTGGCGGAAGGCGTGCCCAAGATCATCACGATCAATTCCAACGAAGTGTTGGAAGCGCTGCGTGAGCCGCTCGCGGGGATTGTTTCGGCGATTCGCTTGGCGCTGGAACAGACCCCGCCGGAGCTGTGCGCCGATGTGGCCGAGCGCGGCATCGTGCTGACCGGTGGTGGTGCGTTGCTGCGCGATCTGGACAAGCTGATCTCCGAAGAAACCGGCTTGCATGTGCAAGTCGCCGACGATCCATTGACCTGCGTGGCCCGCGGCGGTGGTCGCGCGCTGGAATTGGTGGATATGCACGGTAACGAGTTCTTCGCGCCCGAATAAGCTGGTGTGTGTGGGTGCGCGCATCTTTGCGCGTGCCAGCTTGCCCGCGTCGGTGGGCGGATGTTCCACTTCTACTGCTGCCCTCACTGACGCTGCCACCGTGCCCACACCTGCCAGTTCCCCCGCTGCCCGCCCCGGTGAAGTTGCCGGCGTGTTGCGGTTGCTGGCGTTTTTGATTTTATCCACCATGTTGATGGTGCTAGATCACCGCGGCGGTTGGCTGCGCACGCTACGCACCCAGGCCGAGGCGGTGGTGCAGCCATTGTGGTGGCTGGCCGGGCAGCCGGCGCGCATTGGCACCAGTCTGCGCGAAAACGCGGTGACCCACGCGCAATTGGCAGATGACAATGCGCGGCTGCGGCAAGCCCTGCTCCTAACCGAAGCACGCAATGCGCGGCTACGCACGGCCGCTGCCGAAAACGCCAGATTGCGCGGTCTGTTGGACAGTGCCGAACGTGCACGTTTGGATGTGCAGTTGGCCGGGGTGCTGGATCTGGATCTAGACCCCACCCGCCAGCGCTTGATCTTGGATGCGGGCAGCAATAGCGGGGTGCGGCTGGGACAAACCGTGATCGATGCTGGCGGCTTGATGGGACAGGTGATTGCATTGACCCCCACCACCGCCACCGTGCTGTTGCTGACCGATCCTGACCATGCGGTGCCGGTGATGGTGGCGCGCACCGGTGTCCGCCTGATGGTGTATGGCACCGGCCGTAGCGATGCACTGCAATTGGCGGATGTGCCGCTATCGGCAGATGTGCGCACGGGCGATGTCTTGCTGACCTCGGGTTTGGGTGGTCGCTTCCCGCAGGGGTTTGCTGTCGGCACGGTGGCGGCATTGCGCGCGGATGACAGCCGCGCGTTCCTCAAGGCCGATGTCCGGCCTGCCGCGCAATTGGATCGTGGCCGTGATGTATTGCTACTGCGTGGTTACAAGCCGGCGCAAGTGCCTGCCGCAGCGGCCGCCAAACCGGCGGCAACGGCCACCAAGCCCACGGCGGGCAGCGCGCCGGTGCGCACCGGGGGGCAGCCATGAGCCGCCCACGCAATGGCTGGGTGCTACCGGTCAGCTTGTTGCTGGCGTTACTGCTGGGGATGGTGCCATTGCCTGATGGCGTGCAGCCGTTGCGGCCGTATTGGCTGGCGTTGGTGCTGGCCTACTGGTTGATTGAAATACCAGAGCGGGTGGGTCTGGGCGTGGCATTTTGCGTGGGTGTCGTGGCCGATCTGGCCTATGGCGGCTTGCTGGGTGAACAGGCGCTGCGGCTGGTGGTACTGGCGTTTATTCTGGATCGCTTCCGTGCACGCCTGCGGTTCTTCCCGATGTCGCAGCAGGCGTTGACGCTGGGCGTGTTGTTGCTCAACGACCGCGTGATCAGCAGCGTGATTCATGTCGTGATGGGCGTGCCACAGCCACCGGCCACCTATTGGCTGGCACCGTTGCTGGGCATGCTGTTATGGCCGCCGTTACACCTGCTGCTTGATCACCTGCGCTTGCGCCGGCAATGATTCGCCGCGCTCGCCCCATCAAAGACCATGCGGCCGAAGCCAGCCAGTTTCGCTGGCGTGCACTGATTGGGTTTTTTGCCGCTTTTGCCGGGCTGGCCGGGTTGGCGGCTTGGTATTTCAATATGCAGGTGGTGCAGCATGACTTGTATGCCACCCGTTCGGAAAACAACCGCCTGCGGCTGGTGCCGGTTGCGCCGGCACGCGGTCTGATTTACGACCGCAAGGGTCGCATCTTGGCCGACAACGTGGCCACGTGGCGGTTGGATGCGGTGCCAGAACGGGCTGGCGATGGGGTGGCCTTGCTGCGCAGCTTGCAAGGTGTGGTGGCGCTGGATGCCGAGCAGCAGACACGGTTTTTGAAGGAATACAAGGCGGCGCGCCCGTTCAAACCGGTCAGCTTGAAATTGCGTATCGACGATGATGAGGCGGCGCGGTTTGCGGTCAATCGCTGGCGGTTTCCCGGGGTGGATTTGGTGCCGTATCTGGGCCGGGTGTACCCGTATGGGGCTTTGTTTTCGCATGTGGTGGGGTATGTGGGCCGCGCCGATGAAAAGGATCTGGCGGCGTTGGGTGATGCCGGTGGGGCTTATAGCCATGTGGGCAAATCCGGGTTGGAGCGGTATTACGAAACCCAGTTGCGCGGCAAGCCCGGCTACCGGCGGCTGGAAACCAATGTCGCCGGACGCACTGTGCGCAGTTTGGACACGGTGCCAGCCACCCCGGGCACCGATCTACGGCTATCGATTGACGCCGACTTGCAGCAGGCAATGACCGATGCCTTTGGTGAACTGGAAGGCTCGGCGGTGGCGGTGGATCCGCGCACGGGCGAGATTTTGGCGATGGTCAGTCTGCCCACCTTCGACCCCAATTTATTCGTCAATGGCATCAGTCACGCTGATTTCGAGGCCCTCAACAGCAATCCGTCGCGACCGCAGTTCAACCGGGTGGTATTGGGGGGCGTGGCCCCCGGGTCCACCGTTAAGCCCCTGCTGGGATTGGCGGGGCTGGACAGTGGTTTGCGTCGCCCCGAAGACAAGATTTTGTCCACCGGCATGTTCTACTTGCCTGGGCAAAAACGCGGCTATGGCGACTCGCATCGTGGCGGCCACGGCTGGACCGATTTGCGCAAGTCGATCTACGACTCGGTCAACACCTACTACTACAAGCTGGCGTTGGACATGGGCATCGCCCGTGTGGACGAATACCTTGGCCGCTACGGCTTCGGTCGGCCCACTGGGGTGGATTTGGCAGGCGAAATCGGTGGCATCTTGCCCTCGCCGGAATGGAAGGCCAAGAACGCGGCCAAGCAAGGCAAGTGGTACCCCGGTGACACCGTGATCACCGGGATCGGCCAAGGCTTCTGGAAAGTCACGCCCTTGCAATTGGTGCAGGCCACCGGTGGGCTGGCCAGCGGGTGGCTGCGGCCGCCGCATCTGGTCAAAGACATGCGTGCCGATTTCGATGCGCCGTGGCAACCGGTACCGCTGAAACCGGCGGTGCGCATCACCGAAAATCCGGCCCATTTGCAAGCCGTGCGCGAGGGCATGATCGGCACCGTGCATGGCCCCGGCACTGCCACCAATATTCGCCCTGGCTTGACCTATCTGATCGCCGGCAAGACCGGCACCGCGCAAGTGGTCAGCCGCCGTGGCGATGCCGCGATCAATCCGCGCAACTTGCCCATGCACTTACGCCACCGCGCGCTGTTCATCGCGTTCGCGCCGGCAGACGCACCCACCATTGCGATTGCGGTGGCGATCGAGGGCGGTGGCTACGGCGCGGCCACCGCTGCACCCATCGCCCGCAAAGTGTTTGATGCGTGGCTGCTGGGCAAAAAGCCCGCGCCGGCAACGCCAGACACCGGCGTGCTACCGACACTGCTAGCCCCCAATTTTTCCAATGTCCGCGGTAGCCCCGATGCATCGCCGCTGCCTGCCAAGGCCCCCGCCCGATGAAATTTTTGCTGCGCTGGCTGCTGGATTTGCTGCTGCGTTTTACCCGCAGCCTAGACCTGCCGATGTTGACGGCAATACTGGTGCTGATGGTCATTGGCCTGATGACCCAATACAGCGCCAGCAATGAATCGGTGCGTGGTGTGGTGATGCAGGGCAGTTTCTACGTGGTGGGCTTGGGTGCATTGTGGGTTACATCCAGAATCCCGATGCACTTGCTGAAACAGGCCACGCCGGCCTTGTTTGTGCTCTCGCTGGTGCCGATGGTGCTGGTGTTGTTCATTGGCGGCGGCAAATACGGCAATCATTGGATCAAGCTGGGGTTTTTCAATGTGCAGCCAGCCGAGTTGTGCAAGCTCAGCCTGCCGATGATGCTGGCGTGGCATTTTGATCGTTACCGCCTGCCGCCGCGCTTTTTGGTGTTACTGGGTGGGGTGGCGATCATTGCGTTGCCGGTGGGCTTGACCCTGCTGCAACGTGACTTGGGCACAGCGGTATTGATTCTGGCTACCGGCGTATTTGTGCTGTTTCTGGCCGGTACCTCGTGGTGGTGGTGGGGCGCTGCGGGCGTTCTCGGTGGCGGCGGCTTTGCGCTTGCCAAACTGGCGCCGATCGAATGGCTATCGTTCCTGCGGCCCTATCAGCAAGACCGTATTTTGACCTTCCGCAATCCTGACAATGACCCGATGGGCGCGGGCTGGAACATCTTGCAATCGCAAATCGCTATTGGCGGTGGCGGTATGACCGGCAAAGGCTGGGGTCAGGGCACCCAATCGCATTTGAACTACCTGCCCGAGCACACCACCGACTTTGCGTTCTCCGTACTGTCGGAAGACTTCGGTTGGGTTGGGGTAATGGTGGCGCTATTGTTGTATTTGTTTTTGATCGGACGCTGTCTGTGGGTTGCCGCCGATTCGCGCGATGGCTATGCGCGCTTGCTGGCGGGGGCGATTGGCTTGTCGCTGTTTGTGTATGTCTTGGTCAACGGCGGCATGATTTCTGGCTTGCTCCCCGTGGTTGGCGTGCCAATGCCGCTGCTCAGTTACGGTGGCACCTCGGCGGTCACCATCTTGCTGGGCTTTGGGGTGGTGATGGCGCTGCGCACGCACCGGCCTGTGCACCGTTAGGGGAATGCTGGCGCCATCAGCGCGGCCACCGCCACGGCCACGTCGCGTGGGTGCTCCACCAGCGACATATGCCCACAGTCCTCCAACAACACTTGCTGCGCCTGCGGGATGCGGGCGGCATAAAGTGCCATTGCACTGGGGTCGATGATGGCATCTTGACGGCCCCATAACAGCAGGGTGGGTTGCCCAATGGCGGTAGCCGCATCACCCGGCAGCATGGCGTCATCGCTGCGACCAATGCTGTCCAGCACCGATTGCTCGAACGCGGCATCGCGGCGACGCTGTGCGATCAACGCGCGGGATGCTGGCCACGGGATCCAGGGTTTGGCTTGATCGCGATGAAACACAGCGTTGACATAGCGCTGCAACGACGCCGTATCGGTGACTGCAAATGGGTTCTCACCGGCCAGTACCGCCAGGCCGAATGCGTTGTCGGCAAAACGCACACCCGCAGCATTGAGCAAGCCCACGCGCGCGATCAACTGCGGATAGCGCGCGGCAGCCAGTGCAGCGATGCCGCCGCCCATCGAATGCCCCAACAGCACCACCGGCCGCTCCGGTGATAGGGTTTGAATCAGTGCGGCCACGTGCGCGGCTTGTTCGACAAAGCCATAGGCCTGCCCGGGTTTGCGTTCGCTTTCACCCCAGCCCGGCAGGTCGGGAATCAGCAGGCGATGTTGCGGCGCCAATGCCCGCACCAAGGGGTACCAATTTTCCTTGCTCCCGGTGTAGCCATGCAGCATGACGATGGTCGCCGCATCTGCGCTGCTGGCATCGCGGCAAGCCAGCACCCAGCGATGCCCTGCGGCATCGAGGGTGCAGCGTTGCAAGCCAGCAGCATGGCGCTGACGGTTGAATTCCGCGCGGATCAATGCATCGCGCTGCCGCCACAGCGCGAGGGTGGCCATGGCCACCACCGCGCCGAGGACAAGCATGCCGATAGCGAGAGTCGGCATCGTGCGCCTGCGCTTACTTGCTGGCGGGTGCCGGGTGCGCCGGCGGTCTGGCCGGGTCTTCTACCAGTGGGGCTTTGAGCGGGCCGCCAACCACGCGGGGTTGGCTGGCAGTCGGGGCCGGAGCTGGTGTCGAGGGCTTGCCCTTGGCGGCATCCAAAATCGCCTGCACCGAGCCGGCCGTGATCGGGTGTGAACTGGGTTTGGCCTTGGCAAACGCCGCCTCGGCAAACGCCAGCCCGTCCGGGGTGGCCACCAGTGCCTTGTAGATCGGCAGAATCAATTTGCGCCGGCCCACACGCTCGATGAACTTGCCCATTTCTTCGCGCGCGGCGGTATAGCCACTGCGTTCTGCCAGCGGGTACCAGCGCATCGCGATTTCGCCGTTGGGTGTGCCGGTAAAGTGATAGGCCGCATCCAGCTGGGTGAGTTGCGCAGGCTTGAGTGTGGCCGGCATGGACTCTAGGAAGTGCACCCATTCCTGTGTGCTCCAAGCTTCCGTCACGGCTTTATTGGGTAGCTGCTCACTGCCTTGCCACGCGATACGCGCGGCATTCACGGTGGCAAATTTGCCTGACTCCACTTTCGGCGCATCGGCAGGAATGCCTGGCGCGTACAGCCACTGATCCACTTCCTGCATGCTGACGATGTTGGGATGCTTGTCGATCAAATTGGTTTTCAGGTAATCACGGAACTGCTGGGTGGTGATGCTCTGAAATGAGAAATGATCGAAGTAACTTTTCAGCCACGGGTCGAAGACATCACGGCCAAAGCGTTTTTCCAGAAATTGCAGGAACCACGCCCCTTTCACATACACGGTGGCGCTGGATTGGTCATCCGGATCGGCCAAGGTGCCAGGCTTGAGCGAAAGCCGCTGCAATTTGGGGTCGAGGGTTTTGAATTCTTGCTTGAGCTCATCGCGGTCGATCACTTCTTCCATGTCGGCCATGTCGCGGCCATACAAGGCTTCGGTGATGCGGCTTTGCACATAGGTAGTGGTGCCTTCGTTGAGCCAGCTGTCCTTGTCGGTAGCAAAGGTCACCAGATTGCCCGACCAGCTATGCGCCAACTCGTGCGCCACCAGCGACACCAAGGATTTATCGCCCACGATTACAGTGGGCGTGGCGAAGGTCAGGCGCGGGTTTTCCATGCCGCCGTACGGGAAGGTGGGGGGCAGCACCAGCAAGTCATAGCGGCCCCAGCGATACGGCCCGTATAGGCCTTCCGCGGTGGTGATCATTTTTTCGGTGTCTTCAAACTCGTGCTCGGCCTTGTTCACCATGGTGGGTTCTGCCCACACGCCGCTGCGTGCGGAGATCGGCTTGAACACCAAATCACCAGCGGCAATCGCCAGCAAATACGACGGGATTTTTTGCGGCATCTTGAAGCTGTAATCGCCATCACGCACCGCATTCGGGTCGTTGTCCGCGCTCATCAACACCATCGCGTCTTTCGGCGCGGTGACGTGCGCGCTGTAAGTGAAACGTACCTGCGGGGTGTCTTGCAGCGGCACCCACGAACGCGCATGGATTTGTTGCGACTGGCTGAACATGAAGGGCTGTTTGCCACCCTCGGTCATCGAGGGTGCCAGCCATTGCAGGCCGGAGGCCTCAGGTGATGTGACGTAGCTGACGCGCACCTTGGCCGGGCGCGTGGGGGTTTCGATGGTCAGTGCGCTGCCCAACACTTTGTCCTTATCGGAGAGCGCAAATTTCAATTCCGACCAAGTGCCGTCGGCGGCTAAGCCCTCGGCCTTGCTGATGGTCAAGTCGCGCGTGTCCAGCACCAATTGAGTGGCGGCTTTATCCACCCAGTTCAGGGTGTAGGTGGCCGAGCCACTTAAGGTTTTGGCGTCGAAATTCACCGCCAAATCCAGCGCGATGTCAGTAATACGCACCTTGTCTGGTTGCGCGTAGGAGTGTTCGTCCACGATTTTCTCCGCAGTGGCCGTGGCGGATGCGGGATGGGCTTGATTGGCCACAGGTGCGGCTTGGTTGCCTTGGCAGCCGCTGGCAAGCACGCCAAGCGCGGCGGCGATGGAGACACTCAGAAGTAACTGGCGCATGGACACGATCCGGTGGCAGAAAAGTGGAGTTTATCGCCGCCGGCGGGTGTTCGTCGCATGCCGCGTGCGGCCACGGGCGGATACACCCAGCATTGCGCACAGTTGTGCAGCAGCACATGCCCCTGCCATCAGTCATGGCAACGCTTTGGTTGCAGCTTGCATCCGATGTTGCATTGCTGCCGCGTTACCCACGCAGACTTGGAGAATTCGCTTGAAATTGCACGCCCTCACCGCCGCCCTGTTGCTATGCCCTGCATTCGCGCAAGCGCAGCAAACCACATCACCCGTCCGCCCCGACTTGACGGTGAACAACAACCGCATTCCGTTGCTGCAAGGCGATATCCAGATCGACGGCAAACTGGACGATGCCGCATGGCAGGGCGCGTTGGTGCAAGAGATCGCCTATGAAATCCAACCCGGTGACAACTCCCCGGCACCGGTCAAGACCACAGTACGCATGGGGTATACCGCCGATGCGTTGTATGTGGCGTTTCATGCGCAAGATCCTGACCCGACAAAAATCCGCGCGCACCTAAGTGACCGCGACACCGCATTCAATGACGATTGGGTGGGCATCTTCCTTGACACGTTCAATGATCATCGGCGCGGCTACGAATTGGTGGTCAATCCGCTCGGCGTGCAAGCGGATCTGATTCGCGATGAAACCAATACCAACAATCAAGAAGACCCGAGTTGGGATGGGGTGTGGCAAAGCGCCGGCCGGCGCACGGCCGATGGCTATGACGTGGAAGTTCGCGTCCCATTTTCCACCTTGCGCTTTCCCACCGGTGACGGTGATCAGCACTGGGGTATTTCCTTGTTTCGTAACTGGCCGCGCGATAAACGCCATCAGTTGACTAGCCATAAAGTGCCGCGCGACTCCAAGTGTTTCCAATGCGAGTGGGGGAAGTACCAAGGCATGGCGGGTGCACGGCAAGGCCGCAATCTGGAAATCGTGCCGACTCTGACCGTTGGCAAAACCCAAACCCGCGATGCTGCGGGAGCGCCATGGGCCAGCGAGAAAACCCGCATCGAACCCGGCGTGGATATGAGTTGGGCACCGTCACCGGCAATGACCTTGAACGCCACCATCAATCCGGATTTTTCGCAGGTGGAAACCGACCAGCTGCAGCTCAATTTCAATGATGGGTTTGCTTTGTTCTATCAAGAAAAACGCCCGTTCTTTTTGGAAGGTGCGGACTATTTCAGCAGCCAGTTCAACGTGCTGTACACCCGCCAAATTGCCGACCCGGATTTTGGTCTACGCATTACCGGCCGCACTGGTAGCGGTGCGTATGGTGCCATCGTGGCACGCGATGCCACCACCTTGCTATTGGTGCCGGGCGTGCAAGGGTCCGGGTTTGCGAAACTCGACCAAAAAGCCAATGTGGTGGTGGGCCGCTATCGGCAAGACTTCACCCAGCAGCTCAGTGTGGGGGTGATTGGTACTTTCCGCAGCGGCGAGGACTATCGCAATGACGTGGCGGGTGTGGATGTGCGCTGGCAACAAGGCGGGCATACCGCCACTGCGCAGGTTTTGCATAGCCAGTCCCAGTATCCAGCCAACATTGTGAATCGCTATCAGGACGAGCTGGGCAGCGATGCCGCGCCCTCCGGCAATGCGTGGCGGGCGGAGTATGCGTACAGCAATCGCCACTGGAATATGGATGTTTGGCACATGGCGATCAGTCCGGGGTTCCGCGCGGATCTGGGTTTCATTGGCCAAGTGGGGTATGAAAAATCATTGCTCGGCGGTGGCCGCAGCTGGTATCGCGATGACAAGGCCTTCAACCGCATCAATGTGCATGCGGATTTCGACATCACCCATCGCTTTGATGGGCAATTGTTGGAGCGTGAATTGGAGGGCCAAGTCAATGCGCAGGGGCCGATGCAAAGTGGTCTGACCTTGCATGGGCTGACCCGGACGCGGTTCTGGAAAGGGAAGTTGTTTGATGAGCATTACGTCGATTTCAACGGCAATTTCCGTCCGCTTGGCAATGTTCAAGTGGGTGGCTATCTGCAAGTGGGGCGGATGCTGGACTTAGCGGCAGATACCACCGGCCGACGCACCATGATCGAGGTTTTTGGTAATGCCAATCTTGGCTTGGGCGTGGCGTTGAATTGGGATGTACTGCGCCAGCGCATGCAACGCGACGGCGGTACCGCATTCACGGCAACGGTGTTGAATGCGGGCGGCAGCTGGCAATTTGATCCACGCCAGCGCCTGCGCTTGACCTTGCAGGGCAGCCAGGTGGAGCGCAATCAAGCCTTGTATGCCGATACCGTCAAGCAACGCGCACGCGATTGGGCGGCGCAAGTGGTGTATTCGTACAAGCTCAATCCACGCACGGCGTTGTATGCCGGGGCCTCGTATGGTGCGTTCATGGACGATGACCACCCCGAACTGTTCGGCAACACCCGCAGCGTGTTCTTGAAGCTGAGTTACGGCTGGCAGCCGTAATGCGATGGGTCAGCCAGCGCCGTATCAGCCCAGTTTCGACAGCCGCAACTGGAACAGCACCTTGGTCACCAACAAGCGCTCTTCGATGGGCTTGAGGACCAGATCGTTGGCACCTTCGCGCAACAGCGCGGCCTGGTTGTCGCGGTTATCGTCGCCGGTCATCATCACCATCGGCAATTTGCGCTTGCCGTAGCGGAACGCGGCGCGGATTTGGTTGAGCAGGTCGCGGCCGCTGAGTGCGCCCTTCAGATAAACATCGCTGAGGATCAAGTCGGCACCCACGTCGCCATCACTACGGCCCAAGTAGCGGTGCAGATGATCGAGCGCTTCTTCCACGCTGACCACATGCAGCACTTGTAGGGATTGGCGCTCCAGCATGCGCTTGGTGGCCACCGCCACCACGCGACTGTCTTCCACATACAACACCCGCGCACCTTCAACCGGGGCCGGGTGGACATAGCCGCGAATGAATGCCGCCAGCGCTTCTTGACCGAGGGATTTGTCGAAGTAGTCCGTGACGTCCTCGGTGAAGGCGCGGGTTTCCAGGGTTTCCTGCGCATTGCCGGACACCACGATCACCGGCACATAGGCTTGTCCGGCGGCTTCGCGCACCACCCGCGCCAAGGCCAGACCGTCACCATCGGGCAGCACCAGGGCGGTGGTCACCAAGTCCACGCTGCCTTCGGCCAGTGCCGCACGGGCTTCGGTCAGGCCGGCGCAGCCCACCACATCGGCGCTGGGCAAGGCTTTGCGTAAGGTGTCGCCAATCAATTTGCGCACCAATTTACTGCCATCGACCACCATCACCCGGGGGGCGTCGCTGACAACATGCCGCAAGTCGTGTTTGTCTGCCATTCTCAAGCCCGCCTTGGCCGGTGTTGTCGCAACTGGTGACCGGTCACCAGACCAGCACCCAACCAGCCTAACAGGCCCGCCGTTACCAGAACGGCCAGAGTGGTCAGTGGGTCTAGCCCTTGCAGGACGAAATGGCTGTCATAGCGGCTGGCCAAGGTTGCCAGCGGTTGCTGCAGTGCCCATTGCGCTAGGGTCAGGATGGCCAGTGCCAAACCGCCTGCGGCCAGCCCGTACCACGCGCCCAAATACAAAAATGGACGGCGCACAAAGCCATCGCTGGCACCCAGTAATTGCAGCACACCGATCTCCTCACGCCGCGACTGGATATCCAGCCGCACGGTATTGCCCACCACCAGCAATGCGCCCAGCCCCAACAGGGCCGCCAGCACTTGCACGCCACGCAAGGCAAACGCCAGCCAGGCCTGCAAACGGTCGCGCCATTGGGTATCAAATTGCACGCGGTCGGTTTCGGGCAGTGCTTTGGCCGCGTCCACCAACGCGGTGGCATCGTCGCGTGGGGTCAAGCGCAACACCGGGGGCAGCGCTGCCTGCGCGGCGTCTGCTCCCAGAATGTCGATGGCGGCGGCCAAATCGTCACGCGCGCGCATGTCTGCCAGCGCTTGCGCAGGGCTGATCACGGCCACGGCGGCCACGTCGGCACGTTGTTGTAGCGTGTGCGCTAGGGCTTGGGTGCGTGCGGCGTCGGTACCGGGTTTCAGGTACAGCGTTACCTCATGACTGGTCTGCACCTGCCCGCCCAGGCTGACCATGTTGTGCAGCACCAGCCACAGTCCCAGCGGCAAGGCCAGCGCCAGCGCCATCACCGCAATCGTCAATGCGCTGGCCCATGGCGTGCGCAAGATGCGCTTCAAGCTGGCGGTCAGGCTGTCGCCGTGATGGGCCAGCCACGCACGCGCACGGTGGGCGTGGGTGCTGCGACTGCGTTCATTCATCGACCAGATCCTCCGGCGCGATGTCGTCTTCCAGGCGGCCTTGATCCAGCACCAGCACCCGCTTGCGCATGTGCTTGACCAAGCGCAGGTCGTGGCTGGCGACCAGTACGCTGGTGCCCCGCTCGGGCAGCGAGGCGAACAGTGCCATGATTTCCGCTGATAAGCCCGGATCCAAGTTGCCGGTGGGCTCATCGGCGATCAGCAGGGCCGGTTCGGCCACCACCGCGCGCGCGATGCCCACCCGTTGCTGCTCGCCGGCAGACAGTTGCGAAGGCAGGGCGCGTTCGCGTGCCGCTAGCCCCAGTTTGTCGAGGATCGAACGCACCCGTTTGCCAATCTCGGCGCGCTGCATCCCGCGCAGCACCAGTGGCAGCGCCACGTTCTCGGCCACGCTGCGATCCATCAGCAATTGGTGGTTTTGATACACCACGCCCAGTTGCCGGCGGTGCCCGGCAATCCCGCTGCCACGCACCCGGGCAAGGTTGCGCTCGTCAAACAACACCGTGCCATGGCTGGGGCGCTCGGCCAACTGAATCAATTTCAGCAATGTGCTTTTGCCTGCACCCGAATGCCCAGTGACGAACAGCATTTCACCGGCATCCACGGCAAAGCTCACCTCGGCCAACGCCGTGTGGCCGCCGGGATAGGTTTTGCTGACATTATCAAGGCGCAGAACCGGCATGGTGACGATGTGCTTGGGGGAGTGGCGAAGGTTTAGCAGTATCGCTGGTTAGTATCGCCGGTTGCCGGCGGAACGGCTAGCGCCGGCAATCGGCAACGGTGGCGCGCAGGTGTCCGGCATTGCGCCGCAAGTGCGTTGAATGACGTGCCGCAATGCGCACCACGCGCAGCACGAATACTCACAACAGGACGCCACAATGCAGGGTGCAACATTACAGTTAGGTAGCCAAGGTCCCAGTGTTTCGCAACTCCAGTCAAGGCTCAATGTGGTGCTGGCTGGGTTGCCGCGACTAACGGTCGATGGTCGGTTTGGGATGAAAACCCAGCAAGCGGTTTGTGCATTCCAGCAGCGCATGGGGCTGGCGGTGACCGGTGTGGTTGATCAAAAAACAGCGGCAATACTGGGGGTGTCACTGGCGGGCTCTGCTGCGGGGCCGGCAGCGCCCGGCGCGCCGGTGCCAGCCGCTGGCGGGGCGGTCGATTTGTCGCTATACGGCGTTGTGGCCGATGCGGTCATCGAAGGATTCAAGTTGGTGGTGTCGCCGGTGTTGGTGATGACCGGCCCAGCGTCTGCATTGCCGCGTGCTGTCGTTGGCCAAATCCATGAAATGGTCAACGCCGCATTCCATGCGTTTGTGGCGGGGGTGCGGAGTGTGGTGAAGATGACCGTTCAGGTGGGGCAAAGTGCGGCAGGAATGTTCGTTCAACAGCTGCGCGCTATTTTTGGGCAAGCAGTGACGGCGATCAAATTTGCGCTGCAACGGCTGGCGGCCATTCCTGCGGTTGCCGCGCACGTCGTCGCCCAGTTTCAGCGTGCCATTGCGGGCTGCATGGCGGTGGTCGAGTCCGCAGTGGCGCAGCTGCGCGATACCGCACAGTCTGCGAAAGACGTGGCCAGGCAAATCGCCATTGGGCTTGCCGCCAATGCGCGCGGGATTGGCTGAGCACACATCGCCACAGAACCCCTGCGTTGCAGCGGGGTTCTGCAATGCCGCGTACTAGGCTTTAGTGCTGCTTGTTGGGTGAGCGCGTCACCAGCGACTTCAAGCCACGGCCGATACGCACCAGCAGCGAGGGGGGCTCGGCGGCGGCAGGGGTTGCGGGCTTGGCCGGTACGAAGCGCGGCTCGGAGGTGGTGGGCTGCGCTGTCGCGCTGGTGTCACTGCCCGCGTCCAACGGCCGCCCACGCCGCCGGCGACGACGTTTGCGCTCGCCGCGTTCGCCTTCGGTCTGCGCGCCGTGCGGCATCTCTTGCGGTATCACGTTGGCGTGTGCCCCTGCGGGTGCCGCAGACGCAGTAGTGACCGCTGCGTGGGGCTTGCGTGGCGGACGTGGCCCACGGCTGTCTGGCCCGTTGCTACGGCGTTCGCTGGGACGGCCACTGCCGCCGCCGCGGCCACCACGGCCGGCATGACCACCGCCGCGTTTGGCGTCTTCAGCGGCGCGGGCCTCGCGCACTTCCTTGAAAATCTCACCAATGCTGTCGCCGTCTGCACCGGCCTCGGGCTTGGGCCGTTCGGGGCGCGGCAACGCGGTCATCAGTTCCTGCGTCACCGGCTCGGACGGGATCTTCTGCTCGATATAGGCTTCGATGTCGGGCAGGCTCATCGCGTAGCGTTCACAGGCGAAGCTAATGGCGTCGCCTTCTTCACCTAAGCGTGCGGTGCGGCCGATGCGGTGCACATAGTCTTCGGCATCAAACGGCAAGTCGTAGTTGTATACATATTTGATGCCGTCGATATGCAGGCCGCGCGCGGCCACGTCGGTGGCCACCAAGATTTCCAGTTGGCCGGCCTGGAATTTTTTCAGCAGTGATTCGCGCTTTTTCTGCGGCACATCGCCGGACAGCACGCCGACGCGGTAGCCGGCTTTTTCCAGCGCGCGTGCCACGCGCTCGACGAACGCTTTGGTGTTGACGAACACCATCGTGCGTGCGCCCTCGCTGCGTGACAGCAGGCCCAGCAGCAGCGGCAGTTTTTCTTCGTCGGCCGGGTAATACAGCTTCTGGCGCACGCGTGCGGCGGTGATGTGCTCGGTTTCCACGACGAGTTTTTGCGGCTCGTTCATGTGCTCGTAGGCCAGCTCCAGCACACGGTGGCTGAGGGTGGCCGAGAACAGCAGGGTCTGGCGGGTGCCGCGCTCGGGCATGCGCCGCAGCAAGAAGCGAATGTCCTTGATGAAGCCCAGATCAAACATGCGGTCGGCCTCGTCCAGCACGCACACCTCGCAGGCGTGCAGACTGACCACCTTGTGCTGCTTGACGTAGTCGATTAGGCGGCCGGGGGTGGCGATGATCACATCAGCGCCGGCCTGCAGCAGCTCACGCTGCTTGTCGTAGTCCACGCCGCCATAGACCAGTGCAAATTTCAGGCCAAGGTCGGAGGCGAATTTCACCGCGTCCTTGTGGATCTGGATGGCCAGCTCGCGGGTGGGGGCCAAAATCAGTGCACGTGGGTCTTCGGGTTTACGGTCGGCCAGCGCCGGGCGGGTCAACAGGCGGTTGATGACCGCGACCAGAAAGGCCAAGGTCTTGCCGGTGCCGGTTTGCGCTTGCCCGGCCACATCGCCACCGGGCAACGCCACCGGCAGGGTCATGGCTTGAATCGGCGTGCAGCGGGTAAAGCCTGCGGCCTCCAACCCGGCCAGTAGCGACGGGTGCAGGTCGAAGGTGGAAAAGGTGATGTCGGTCAGGGGTTTATCGGACACGATGCGGCCTTTATGGTGGCGGTTGCAGCGGGCGCTGGAACGCCGTTTGCACTGTGCCACTTGTCTGAATGGGGGGCAGCCGCGCAGACTGCCGGGAGGATTCCGGGGCTGGTTGTTCCCGGCACATCGCCTTGACATTGTCTTGAAATGCAAGGCGAACCCCCCAAGTTTAACACCGGTGCGGCATTCCGCCGTGCCTTAGCCATTGGAGCCATCATGAGCAATACCGTCCTGCACGCCACCGACGCCGATTTCGATAGCCTGGTGCTGGCTTCCGACCAGCCGGTGCTGGTGGATTTTTGGGCGCCGTGGTGCGGCCCGTGCAAGATGATTGCGCCGGCGCTGGATCAATTGGCTGCCGATTACGCTGGCAAAGCCAAGATCGTCAAGGTCGATGTGGATCAAAACCAACAAACCGCGATGAAATATCACGTGCGTAGCATTCCGATGCTGCTGGTGTTCAAGAACGGCCAAGTGCAGGGCACCCAGATTGGCGCGGTGGGCAAGGCCCAGCTGGCCCAGCTGATCGACAAGGCGCTTTGATGCCGTGTGCCCGGTTCCGTTGACGGAGACGGGCAGGGATACGGGTGCGTCACGCGCCCCGTTCATCCCCAAAATAAACGTACGGGTCGGCGTGAGCTTGCACGCCTGCCCGCAAAGGTGCTAGCGTTTAGCAAGTCCGGCGCAGATCCATCGCCCTCCCGGCGCGCCACACGCCTTCCTTCTGAACCACTCTCAACGATCCCGCCCGCAAGTCTGTGGGCGCTCGCAACGTAAGCGAGGTTTTCCTCTTGTCTGATATCACCAACGACGCTACTGGCGAAGTCGCCGAAAAGCGCGTGCGCAAACCCCGCGTGGCCAAGGCCCGTAGCCCCGAACAATCCGAAATCGCACTGCCGCAGGCAGCTGTTCCAGATGCCGCGCCACCAGTAGCGCCGGCACCGACACCCGCACCCGCACCGACACCTGTTGTCAGCGAGGCGACCACCCATCGTGCAGACAACACCAGCACCAGCGAAACTGCACCGGCCAGTGGTGAAGTGCAGGGCGGTGGTCAAAACCATGCCGAGGGCCAGCAGTCAGGTGGCCAGCCGCAAGACGGTGGCCAACGGACCAGCCGTCGCGATCGCTTCAAAAATCGCCGTGACCGCCAGCGCGAGCGTTATCGCGAAGGCGGCATGCAGGACGAAGGCAACGGTGGTGGCAACGGCGAAAACTTTGTGCCGCGGCCACACCCGCAGGTGCCAGAGGGCTTCCCCACCTACTCGCTGGGCGACCTCAAGCGCATGCCGGCGTACAAATTGCAGGAAGTGGCCGAGCAGTTGTCGATCACCGATGGCGTGGCCCGCGCCCGCAAGCAAGACATCATCTTCGCGATTTTGAAAGTGCTGACCCGCCACGGCGAAGGCGTGCAGGCCGACGGCGTGCTGGAAATCCTGCCGGACGGCTTCGGCTTCCTGCGTGCGGCCGAAGCCAGCTACCTGGCCGGCCCGGACGACACCTACATCTCGCCCTCGCAGATCCGCCGCTTCAACCTGCGCACCGGCGACCACGTCTCCGGCCGCATCCGCTGGCCGAAGGACGGCGAGCGCTATTTCGCGCTCAACATCGTCGACACCATCAACGGCGAGCCGCTGGAAGCGTCGAAGAACAAGACCCTGTTCGAGAACCTCACCCCGCTGTTCCCGCGCAAGCGCTTCAAGCTGGAGCGCGGCGATGGCAGCTCGGAAGACATCACTGGCCGCATCCTCGATCTGATGGCCCCGCAGGGCAAGGGCCAGCGCGCCCTGATCGTCAGCCCGCCGAAAGCCGGCAAGACGATGATGATGCAGCAAATCGCCAGCGCGATCACCTATAACCACCCCGACGTGCACCTGATCGTGCTGCTGATCGACGAGCGCCCGGAAGAAGTGACCGAAATGCAGCGCACCGTGCGCGGCGAGGTCATCTCCTCCACCTTCGACGAACCGGCCGCGCGCCATGTGCAGGTGGCGGAAATGGTGATCGAGCGCGCCAAGCGTCTGGTCGAACACAAGAAGGACGTGGTGATCCTGCTCGACTCGATCACCCGCCTCGCCCGCGCCTACAACAACGTCATGCCGAGCAGCGGCAAGGTGCTGACCGGCGGCGTGGACTCCAACGCGATGCACCGCCCGAAGCGCTTCTTCGGCGCGGCCCGCAACGTCGAGGAAGGCGGCAGCCTGACCATCATTGCGACGGCGCTGGTCGATACCGGCAGCGCGATGGACAAGGTGATCTACGAGGAGTTCAAGGGCACCGGCAACAGCGAAGTGCACCTGGATCGCCGCATCACTGAGAAGCGCGTCTATCCGGCGATCGGCGTGAACCTCTCCGGTACCCGCCGCGAGGATTTGTTGATCGAACCCGACCTGCTGCAGAAAATTTGGATCCTGCGCAAGCTGCTGCACCCGATGGACGAAATCGCAGCGATGGAGTTCCTGCTCGACAAGATGAAGAACACCAAGTCCAACGACGAGTTCTTTGGGTCGATGAAACGCTGATTGCCGCGTTTGCCCATTGTTTGGCGTGCATGTTTTGTCTGACATGCACGCCAACAACCTGAACGGGGCGTTCCAATCTGGCTTGCCTCGCGTGCTACCCTCGCGCCGATGAGCCGAAACCTCCTACCCTCACTCGCGGCGTTGTTGCTTGCTGCTTGCGCCGCCACACCGCCCAAGCCCGCGCCGGTTGCGCCGGTGCCAGCACCGCCGACTGTTGCCACAATCCCTGCAGGTACGCCAACGGCGATGCCAACCCGCGATACCCGTGCCGCGCGTGCCGAGTTTGTGCGAAGCACCGCGCAGCGCTTCAATATCCCGGCTGCCGACATCGAAGCGGTGTTGGCCCGCGCGCAAATTCGCGAACCCATCATCAAGGCGATGGCGCGCCCGGCGGAAGCCAAGCCGTGGCGTGATTACCGGCCCATCTTCATCCAGCCGTCGCGAATCGAGGCGGGGCGTGCGTTTCTCGAAAAAAATCGTGTCGCCTTGCAGCGCGCCGAAGATCAATACGGCGTGCCGAAGGAAATCATCACCGCAATCTTGGGTGTAGAAACCAGCTACGGCGGCAACAAGGGCAGCTACCCGGTCATCGATGCACTCTACACACTGGCGTTTGCGTATCCGCGCAGCGGCAATCCTGAAAAGGTGGCATACGAGGACAAGCGGGAAGCATTCTTCCGCGATGAGCTGGCGCAATTATTCGCGCTGGGCAAGGAAGAAGGGTTTGACATCACCCAACTCAAAGGCAGTTATGCCGGCGCGATGGGCTGGGGCCAATTTATGCCGTCCAGCTACCGCCAATACGCGGTGGATGGTGATGGCGATGGCAAGCGCGACTTGTTCAACGATTTGGACGATGTGTTTGCATCGGTGGCCAATTATTTTGCCAAGAAAGGCAAGTGGCAGCGTGACGGCAAGGTGATGGTGCCGGCGATGCGCACGGCAATGGCCAGTGATTTCATCAACCCCGGCAATGCGGTGACGCTAGATCAAACCGTGCCGGGCTTGGCGGGGTTGGGCTATACCACCACCGCAGGGTTGACAGCGGCAGATACGGCGCAGCCGGTCAGCCTGATCACGTTAGACGGTGCGACCGGGCCGGAGTATTGGGTGGTGTTCAATAACTTCAAGGCGATCACCACCTACAACATCTCGCGGCTGTACGCGACGGCGGTCTTCCAGTTGTCCGAGGCCATTGCCGGACGTGCCGTCCCATGAGCCTGCGTGCGCTTTTGTTAGTTGCAATATCTTTGGGGTTGGCGGCCTGCGCCAGCACCGGGCCGGCCACGAAGGCTGCGCCAATCAGTCATGTGCCAGTGCCCAAGGCTGCCGGCATCCACAAGCCGCGGGTGTCGCCGTATGCGCCTGCGCAAGAGGACCTCTCCAAGCGCGGGGATTATGTGGCCGGTGGCTTGTTCCGGCCGGGGGTGTCGGACAGCGTTCCGGACGAGATTCCGGATGTGGATGCCATCCCCGAGCCCGAAGTCCGCGATGAGCCGCGTGCGCGCACCGGCAATCGCGACTATGCCGTGCTGGGCAAGCAATACCGTGTGCTGGATAGCCATAGTGGCTATGTCGAAGAAGGCACCGCCTCGTACTACGGCAACAAGTTCCATGGCCGTCGCACGTCCAGCCAAGAGGTGTACGACATGTACGCCTTCACCGCGGCACACAAGACCTTGCCGCTGCCCAGTTTTGCACGGGTGACCAATCTGGAAAACGGCAATTCGGTGGTGGTGCGCATCAACGATCGCGGGCCCTTTCATCCCGGGCGCTTGATCGACCTCAGTTATGCGGCGGCGGTGAAACTGGGGTATCGCAATAAAGGCAGTGCGCGGGTGCGGGTGGAGGCATTGCAGCCGGATACGGAAGCCGTCGCCGCCATTGACGCCGCGACCACCGCCGGCAAGAAGGTGGACACGCTGCCAACACCAAACCCGCCAGTGGCGAATGCACAGAGGATTGCCACAACGACGCCCGCGACTGCCGACAATCGCTTCGACATGCACCAAAGCGGCCGCGCCATGCGTGCCGATGAATTTGATGCGTGGATGCAGTCGCGGCAGATCCGGGTAGCGACTGGAAAACCGAAGTTGCTGGCTGCGCCCGTGCCTGCGCCCGTGCCCGTGCCCGCCGCTGCCGGCAGCGCGGGTTTGCCGGTGGTCGCAGCCACGCCCGTGGCAGGCGAGGTTACCCTGCAAGTGGCCAGCTTCGGCAATCAGCAAAATGCGCAGCACGCGCTGGGGTTGCTGCAAGGCGCGGCGATTACGCAGGCACAGTTGCAAGACGCCGACGTGGGCGGCAAAAAAATCTGGCGGCTGCGTATTGGCCCGGTCAGTGAGGCCGCCACTGCGGAACTTGCGGCGCGCATCGTGGGTCTGGGTTTTGCGCAGCCGCAACGGGTCAAGTACTAATTGCGGCGTAAAATGCGCCATTGATTCTTACCTTTCGTGCTTTTTGCCGCGCTTGCGCGGTCACCCGGAGCTCTCGTTGATGCACCCACGTTCGCTGCTATTTGTCGCCCTGGCTACGGCTGGTTTTACTTTGGGTTGTGGTTTGGCCGTTGCGCAAACACCGGTGCCCACACCCACGGTGGCCAAGCCCGTCGCCAAGCCTGCCGCCAAGCCTGCTGCATTGAGTGACGCCCTGCCCATCCCGGATGCGCCGGCCCCCAAGGTTAGCAAGGCATGGGTGGTGATGGATGCGGCCACCGGCCAAGTGTTGGCCGGTGAAAATGTGGACGCACAGGTTGAGCCGGCCAGTATCACCAAGGTGATGACCAGCTATGTCATCGCGGCGGAAATGGCGTCGGGCAAGATCAAGCCCACCGATCCGGTGATGATGAGCGAGCACGCTTGGCGCGAAGGTGGCGCTGCCACTGACGGCAGTTACAGCGGGTTTGAAGTCAACAAGACTGCGCCGCTGGTGGAAATGGAAAAAGGCATGGTGGTGCAGTCTGGTAACGATGCCGCGATTGCGCTGGCCGAACACGTGGCTGGCAGCTCGGAGGCGTTCGCCCAATTGATGAATGCCTATGCCAAGAAAATTGGCATGCAGCATTCCCACTTCGTCAATCCCACCGGTTTGTCGGCCGACGGTCACATCACCACTGCGCATGATTTGGCCCTGTTGGGACGCGCGCTGATTCGCGACTATCCAGCCACCTACGCCTACAACAAAATCAAGGAATTCACCGTCGGCCCGATTACCCAACCCAACCGCAACTTGCTGCTGTGGCGTGACGCCTCGGTGGATGGCATCAAGACCGGCCACACCTCCAGTGCTGGGTATTGTTTGATGGCTTCGGCCATGCGTGGTGATCAACGCCTGATCAGTGTGGTGATGGGCGATAGCAGTGAAAACCAGCGCGCAGTGGACGCTCAAGCGCTGCTCAATTGGGGTTTCCGTTTCTACGAAACCCATAAGCTTTACGACGCCGACAAGCCAGTGCAAACCTTGAAGCTGTGGAAAGGTGCGACCGATGCGGTCAAGGTGGGCGTGATTGCGCCGTTGTTGGTGTCCACCCCGCGCGGCAAGTACGAGCAGCTGAAAGCCAGCATGGATCTGCCCAAGTCACTGGAAGCCCCGATCAGCAAGGGCCAGCGGATTGGTACGGTCAAGGTGATGTTTGACGGCAAACTCATTGCACAGGCCCCGCTGGTGGCGCTGGAGGCAGTGGAAGAGGGCGGCTTTTTCAAGCGGCTGTGGCATGACCTGCTGATGTGGTGGCAAGGATGAGTGTGCACTCCGACAACCCCGAGCACGGGTTCCAGTTTCCTGGCACGTTCGAGCTATCGGCAATGGGCTCTGCGGACAAACATCTGGAAAGTGACCTGCCGCAGCATTTGTTGGCGGCAGGCATCGATGTGCTGCACGAAGACGTGCGCTGGCGCCATTCCAGCAATGGCAAATATGTGTCGGTGCGGATTGCCTTCCGCGCCAACTCGCGTGAGGACTACGACCGCGCCCACGCCGCGCTGCGCGACCATCCGGAAGTGAAGTGGACGCTGTAGTTCGTGACCTTGCCCGGCACGCGTATGCGCCGGTATGGCAGGCGATGCAAGCATTCACCGATGCCCGCAACGAGGCCACACCCGATGAGTTGTGGCTGGTCGAGCACGACCCGATTTTTACCCTTGGCCAAGCCGGCAAGCCCGAACATGTGCTGATGCCGGGCGACATCCCGGTGCTGCATGTGGATCGCGGCGGGCAGGTGACCTATCACGGTCCCGGGCAGTTGGTGGCCTACCCGCTGTTGGATCTCAAACGCCTGAAAATCGGCGTGCGCGACTACGTGTGCAGAATCGAGCAAGCCATCATCGACACACTGGACACCTGGAATATCGGTGCGACACGTCAAGCCGGCGCGCCGGGTGTGTATGTCAACGGTGCCAAAATCGCCGCGCTGGGGATTCGCGTGCGTCGTGGTTGCAGCTTTCACGGGCTGGCCTTCAATATCACCGGTGAATGTACGCCGCCATTTGCACGCATCAACCCCTGCGGCTATGCCGGGCTGCACGTGGTGGCGTTGGATGACTTGGGCGGCCCCGCCGCGCTGGATGCGGTCAAGCCCGTGCTACTGGCGCAGCTGGGCAAGCAATTTGGCCTGCACTGGCAGCCGCAAGCCGATCTGCCGCCGCAATTGGTGGCTTGATCCTGTCTCTGCACACAACTCCGTGCACGATGTGCGCGATAATTGCGGGATGAACACCACCCCCCGCAATATTCCGCTGGCCGTTGTCGATAGCCTTGCCCACAACGACCATGCCTCCCTTGAGCCCGGTGCGCGTCAAGTTGCCGGCGACAAAATCAACCGCTCGCCGGTGCAATTTGCCGACGCGCCGGTGTTGCGCAAACCCAGTTGGATCCGGGTACGCATCCCCTCCGGGAATGCGGTGCAGGCACTGAAGTCCAAGCTGCGTGAAAACCGCTTGGTGACGGTGTGTGAAGACGCCAGTTGTCCCAATATCCACGAATGTTTCAGCCATGGCACCGCCACGTTCATGGTGATGGGCGATGTGTGTACGCGGCGCTGTAGTTTTTGTGATGTCGCGCATGGCCGGCCCAAGCCCTTGGATGCCGGCGAGCCGTTGCGTTTGGCGCGCACCGTGGCCGATATGGGCTTGAAGTATGTGGTGATCACCAGTGTCGATCGCGATGATCTGCGTGATGGCGGCGCCCAGCATTTCGTCGATTGCATCCGCGAAACCCGCGCCGCCGCGCCGGGGATCCGCATCGAAATTTTGACCCCGGATTTCCGTGGCAAAGGCCGCATGGATCGCGCGCTGGAGATTTTGGCCAGCGATCCGCCGGACGTGTTCAACCACAACATCGAAACCGTGCCCGATCTGTATCGCAATGTGCGCCCGGGTGCCGACTACCAGTGGTCGCTGACCTTGCTGCAAAAATTCAAAGCGCAGCACCCCAGCATCCCCACCAAATCCGGGATCATGCTGGGGCTGGGCGAGACCATGGAGCAGGTGCAAGCCACCTTGCGCGACCTGCGTGCGCATGACGTGGAAATGGTCACCATCGGTCAGTATTTGCAGCCCAGCGCGCACCATCACCCGGTATTGCGCTACTGGACGCCGGAGGAGTTCCAAGCACTGGCCGATTACGGCGATGCTTTGGGCTTTGCGCATGTGGCGTCGGGGCCAATGGTGCGCTCCAGCTACCACGCCGATCGCCAAGCTGCCGAGCGGTTGGGCGCGGGCGGCTAAGCCTGCGCTTGCGGTAAGCGTTCACCCAGCACCGGCGCCAGCGGTTACAGTGGATGCAACGCAGTGGTGCAACTTCTAGCACTGGTGCGCGGTCGCAGCTTTGGCCATTCTGCCTGTCACCCTGATGCGGCCCCACGCCGTGGAATTTCGATGAAGCATACCCGCCCCTTGCTTGCCCTCTCCCTTGGTTTGGCCCTGACCGCGCCGTTGGCGTTGTTGGCTGCCAGTGGCGATATCGCCCTGCCCGCAGGTCCGACCAAAGACCAGTCCACCACCGCACGCATGGTGTTCGGGCTGCTGTCCGATAGCCGCTATGCGTACCGCCCGCGCGCACTGGACGATGCGCTATCGCGGGAAATTCTGACCGAATATTTGAAGACGCTGGACCCGGGCAAGGTGTTTTTGACCGCACAAGACGTGGCCGGTTTCGACAAATACGCCACCACGTTGGATGACGCGATCAAAACCGGGCAGGTGGATCCGGCGTGGGCGATTTTTGCGCTGTATCGGCAACGGGTGGATGAACGCATTAGCTATGCGCGCAAATTGCTCAAGGGCGATTTTGATTTCAGCAAGGACGAGCGCTATTCCTACGACCGGAAAGATGCGCCGTGGGCCGATAGCGCAGCGATCGAGGCGCTGTGGCGGCAGTCGGTGAAAAACGATTGGCTGCGCCTGCGTTTGGCAGGCAAACCGGCCGACGAGATCCGTAAGACGCTGGACAAGCGTTACGCCAATTTGTTGACCAGCGTGCAGCAGTTGAAGGGCGATGAAGTGTTTCAGAGCTTCATGAATGCCTACACCGGCAGTATTGATCCGCATACCGACTACATGAATCCGCGCAGCGCGGAAAACTTCAACATGCAGATGTCCAATTCGTTGGAGGGCATCGGTGCGGTGTTGTTCCGCCAGGACGATGTGGTGGTGGTGCGCGAAATGGTGCCGGGTGGCCCGGCGGCACGCAGCGGCAGGCTCAAGCCTGGCGATCGCGTGGTGGGCGTTGGGCAGGGTGTCTCTGGCGAGATGAAAGATGTGATCGGCTGGCGCATCGACGATGTGGTGCAGTTGATCCGTGGTGCTGCCAATACCCAAGTGCGGCTGGACGTGGTGCCGGCAGAAGCACCGCTGGACAGCAAGCCGCAACTGGTCACCATCACCCGCGCCAAAGTGCGTTTGGAAGATGCGCGTGCCAAGGCCGAAACGATTGTGGTGCCAACCGCCGGAAACCAGCCGGCGCGGCGGATCGGGGTGATCAAACTGCCCGGCTTCTATCAGGATTTTGAAGCCCGCCGGCGTGGTGACAAAACCTATGCCTCGGCCACCCGCGACGTGGCCAAGATGCTGGCCGATTTCCGCGCGCAAAAAGTGGATGGCGTGGTCTTGGATTTGCGCGGCAATGGCGGCGGCTCACTCAGTGAAGCGGTGGAGCTGACCGGCTTGTTTATCGATAAGGGCCCGGTGGTGCAGGTGCGCGAATCCGGCGGCAAGGTCAGCGTGCAATACGACCAAGACGCGGGCGTGGCATGGGATGGGCCGCTAGCGGTGTTGGTCAATCGCGGCTCGGCGTCGGCTTCGGAAATTGTGGCCGGTGCCATCAAGGATTACGGGCGCGGCTTGATCATCGGTGAAACCACCTTCGGCAAAGGCACCGTGCAAACCATGGTGGACCTGGATCGTTGGCCAGCCAATGAAAAACCGCGTTTTGGCGAAGTCAAACTGACCGTGGCGCAATTTTTCCGCCCGGATGGCAGCAGCACCCAGAACAAGGGTGTAGAGCCCGACGTGGCATTCCCGGCCAGCGTGGATGCCAGCGAGTTTGGCGAAAGCACCTATCCCAATGCACTGCCGTGGACCCGCATTGCGGCGGCAGCGCATGTGCGCTACGGCAACTTCACCCCGTTGCTTCCGCAATTGGATGCCTTGCACGCGGCGCGCGCAGCCAAGGATGTGGAATACCAATGGTGGGTTGAAGATGTGCGCAAGTACCGCGAGGAAACGGCGAAAAAATCCATTTCCTTGAACGAAGCCGAACGCCGCGCCGAGCGTGACAAATTTGATGCGCAAAGCAAGCAGCGTGCGGAACTGCGCAAGCAACTGGGCATCAACCAAGACCCGCTGTTGGCGGCCCGCACCGATGATGGTTTGACCGCCGATGAGCGCAATGTGGCCGATTCCGTGGCCCGCGAAGAAGCCGCCAAAAAGCAGACCGACCCGCTACTGCGTGAATCGGCCGCGATCTTGGGCGACACCATCGGCCTGCTGGGTAAGGATGCAAAGCTGGCCGCACAGGTGCTACCGGCCACACATAACGCGGCGGGGCATTGGGCCGATTAAGGCGCGTCGCATCCCCATTTTCATGTCATAAACACGGGCACCTTCGGGTGCCCGCGCTGTCTGCAAGGTTTGCCCATGTCTACCGCATCGTCGTCGCTTTCTTCCACCGCTACCGCCAGTGTGCCGCTGGCACTGGCGGCGGTGTATGTCATTTGGGGTTCAACCTATCTGGCGATTCGCTTCGCGTTGGAAGGTGGCTTTCCGCCCTTCCTGTTGGGCGGTGTGCGCTTTGTGATCGCCGGTGGGTTGATGTACGCCTTCCTGCGCTGGCGTGGGGTGGCGGCACCTAGCGGTGCGCAGTGGCGCAATTTGGCGGTGATGGGGGCGTTGCTGTTGTTGATGGGAAACGGCCTGGTCAATTACGGTGAAAAAACCGTGTCATCGGGGATGACCGCAGTCATCGTGTCGTCATCGGCGCTGTGGATGGGAGTGTTTGCGGCGCTGCGCGGGCAGCGGCCCAGCCTGCTGGAATGGGCAGGCTTGGTGATTGGATTTTTGGGCGTGCTATGGCTGAGTGCGGGCGGCAGTTTGGCCGGCACGCCGCTGGGTTTGGCCGCCTTGTTACTGGCATCCATCGCGTGGTCGTTTGGTTCGATCTGGAGCAAGGGTCGCGATTTGCCATCCCCCTTCATGACCGCCGCTGGGCAAATGGTGTGTGGCGGCATCGCGATGTGCATCGTGGGTGCAGCACTGGGTGAGCGCTTTCACGGACTGCCCACGGCGCATGCCATCGGTGCGTTCTGGTATTTGGTGGTGCTGGGTTCGTGGACGGGGTTTTCGGCCTACGTCTGGCTGCTGCACCACGTGCGCCCGGCGCTGGCCACCAGTTATGCCTACGTCAACCCGGCGATTGCGGTGCTGCTGGGTGCGTGGCTGGCGCATGAGCACTTCGGCCTGCGGGAATTGGTGGCGATGGGCGTCATTTTGTTTGGTGTGGTGCTGATCACCTTGGCCAAGGCACGGCAGCCGAAGGCGGCGGCATGAGTACCAGTACCGGTGCACTGGATCGGCGCGGGGTGTGGATTGCGGTTGCCGCCTACGTGGCCTGGGGGTTGATGCCGCTGTACTGGCATTTGCTGAAGGTGGTGCCGTCGATGCAGATCATGGCGCACCGGGTGGTCTGGAGTGCGCTGCTGGTCTGCGGTTGGCTGGGCATCAAATACGGGCATGGTTGGCTGCGCGAAACCCTGTCGCGCCCGCGCGCCACCGCGTTGCTGGCATTCAGTGGCGTGCTGATCGCGTTCAACTGGGGCTTGTACATCTGGGCGGTGAATGCGGGCCACGTGGTGGAATCCGCGCTGGGCTATTTCATCAACCCATTGTTCAGCGTGATGCTGGGGGTGCTGGTGTTGCACGAGCGCCTCAACCGCGTGCAGTGGCTGTCGGTGGCCATTGCCGCCATCGGCGTGCTGTGGTTGACGTTGAATTACGGCGGCTTTCCGTGGATTGCGCTGGCGCTGGCGGCATCGTTTGGCCTCTATGGCCTGGTGCGCAAATTGCTGGGGGCACCACCGGTGCGTGGGCTGGGCGTGGAAAACCTATTTCTGCTGCTGCCGGCACTGCTCTATCTGGGCTACATGGAAAGCGCGGGGCAGGGTCATTTGCTCACGCATGGCGATGCTGCTTCGTGGGGGCCGCGCGTGCTTGGCCTGTTGGTGTTTGGCGGCGTGCTGACTGCGCTACCGCTGATCGGGTTTGCAGCGGCGGTGCAGCGCATCCCGTATTCGCTGGTGGGCTTGCTGCAATACATCTCGCCCACGCTGCAATTGCTGGTGGGCGTGCTGGTGCTGGGTGAGCCGTTTGGGCGTGAGCGCGCCATCGGGTTTGCCTTCATCTGGGCGGCGTTGGCGCTGTATGCCGGCGATGGCCTGCTACGTGCGCGACGCAGCAGGCTTGCTATCGCTTGATACACGCGCTCACGCCGCGCGCAGCGCCTCGGTCACCGGCAGCCGCGCGGCACGCAGCGCCGGGAACAAGCCACCCACCAGGCCAATACCAAGTGCCCATTTCAAGCCACTCCACGCAAGCTCCGGGGTGACTTTGAACTGAAACACCACTTGGCTGAAGTTGTTGCCCAAGGTGCTGACGGTATAGCCGTTGAACAGCAGCCACGCGATGGCACCGCCGGCAAGCCCGCCTAGCAGGGCCAGCAGCATGGTTTCCAACATCACCGCGGTGACCACCGGCAGGCCACGAAAGCCAATCGCACGCAGGGTGGCGATTTCACGCGCGCGCCCGGCCACGGCGGCGTACATGCTGTTGAGTGCGCCAAACACCGCGCCAATCGCCATAATCGCGCCAATCACCGTGCCCAAGATTTTGATCAGCTTGGTCAGAGCCTCGGACTGCTTGCTGTAGTAATCGTGGGTGGTGGCGATATCCAGTTTCAGGCGCGGGTCGGCGGCCAGTGCGGCCTTGAGTTGCTTGAAGCCGCGCTTGCCGTCCAGCTTCACTGTCATCGACTGATACGCCTGCCGCTGATATGCCGGGCCCAGCACATCGGCATCGGTCCACAGTTCGGAATCATGCGAATCGTTGGCCGCAAACACACCAACAATCGTCCATTGCTGATTGGCCAATTTGAGTTGCTTGCCCACCGCGATATCACGAAATTGTCGCTGTGCGCCTTTGCCCACCACGATTTCGCGTAGGCCGGGGGTAAATTTACGGCCCTGCACGATCTTCAACTGCGGGCGCAGCGCCCAAGCTTCCGGGCCCACCCCACGGAACTGCACATTGACATCGCTGCCATCATTCTTGCTGGCCAGATTGACCACCTGTGATAACTCAGGCGAGGTAATCGGCTTGCCGTCTTTGGCATGCGCGATACCGGGCAGTGCGCCGATTAGCGGGGCTTGGTCGCGGGTAATCACCGAATTGGTTTCGGCTTGTGAGCCGGCGCGCAGCAAGATTGCGGTGTCATCGCTGCCGGTTTGATTGAGCGTGGCCTTGAAGCCTTCGCCCATCGCCAGCATCGCCACCAACACCCCCACCACACCGGCAATGCCCACCACGATCACCAGCGATGCACCCCAGCGCTGCGGCAAACTGGCAATCCCAATTTTGGTGGCCTCGCGGGCCAGCCGCCCGCTGCGGGTGACAACCATCCACAGTGCAATGGCAGCACATAGCGCCAACACAAGCTGCCATGGCAACACGATCCACGCGGCCAGTGCGGCCAACAGCAGTACCAGGCTGAGCAGGCTAGAGAAGAAGCGTTTCATCTGATGTGTCTCCTTAGCGACCGGCCAATGCATCGACGATATTCAAGCGCATCCCGCGCAGCGCCGGCAGCAGGCCGACCACCGCACCGATCGCCAGCATCAACAGCAACCCTAAACCCCAGGTTTGCGGCAGCATGCCCGGCAGCTGGATCAAACCACCACTGGCGGCGCTAACCACCGGCACCAGCACCGAGGCAATCACCAGCCCAATCACGCCACCCAACACCACCAGTAGCACCGATTCGCCCAATACCAGCCACAGCACGCTGCGGTTGGAAAAGCCAATGGTTTTGAGCACCGCCAATTCGGGGATGCGCTCGCGCACCGCCTGCGCCATGGTGTTGCCGGTCAACAGCAGCAGGGTGAAGAACACCGCGCCCATGATCGCGGTCACAATTAGGCCGATATCGGCAAATTGTTTGGCGAAGGCTTGGTTGAACGCGGCCTCACTTTGGGTCTTGGTTTCGTGATCGGAGTTTTCGCTGAGCTTGTCGATGGCGTGGGCAATCTTGTCGGCCGATGCGCTCTTGTCCGGCTGCACGATGAACCAGCCCACGCGGCCTTTCACATAGTCGTTGGCTTCATTGAAATACTTCCAATGAAAAAACAGCACGCGCTCTTGCGCTTTCTGTTTGGGGTCATCGACGCTGTAGATGCCGCGCAAGGTGAACTGCCAATCGTTGCTGCCCTTGGTCGGAAAGATGGTGGCTTGCAGCGGAATGGTGTCGCCCACCTTCCAGCCAAATTGCTTGGCCAGTGATGCGCCGACGATCGCGCCACGTTGATCCTCCAACCATGCCTTTTTTTGCGATGCCGGCAGCTTGAATTCCGGATACAGATCCAGATAGTCGGGGCTGACACTGAAGTTGGCGAAAAAGTTTTTGGGGTCGCGGTAGATGCCGCCAAACCATGCTGCGAAGGCAGCTTTTTTCACCCCCGGCACCGCGCGGATTTGTTCGGTCAGGCTGTACGGCAGCATCTGCGTGATCGACAGTCGCGACATCGTGACCATGCGGTTGGCACCGGCCACATCACCGCCAGAATTGAACGCCACCCGCACCGAGTCCAGCATCCCAAACAACAAGAATGCAGCGGTGACCGACAGCAAGGTCAGCAAGGTGCGGGTTTTGCTGCGAAACAGCGCCGCCCAGATCAGATGAAAATATTTCATGGAACCTCCAGCTTTTCCTTCTCCACTCGGAAGAAGGGCTTACGCGGCGTTACGCCGCACGCACGACGTGTTCCACCAACACACCCTTGTCCAAATGCAAGGTGTGGCTGGCGTATTCGGCGGCCTTGGGGTCATGGGTGACCATGACGATGGTTTTGCCGTGTTCGCGGTTGAGCGTTTGCAGCAGGCCCAAAATTTCTTCCGCCGATTGCCGGTCCAAGTCGCCTGTAGGCTCATCGCAAATCAATAGCGTGGGGTCCGACACAATCGCACGGGCAATCGCCACACGTTGTTGTTGGCCGCCGGACAATTCATTGGGGCGGTGCTTGCCGCGATCACCCAAGCCCACCAACTGCAAGGCGATGGCGGCATTTTGTTTGCGCTGCGCGGCCGACAAGTTGGTCAGCAACAACGGCAGTTCCACATTCTTTTGCGCGGTCAGCGTGGGCATCAAGTTGTAGAACTGAAACACAAAGCCCACATGGTTGCTGCGCCAATGCGATAGCTGCCCGGACTTCATGGTGTCGATGCGTGCGCCGGCGATGTCGATCTCGCCGGAACTGGGCGAATCCAGACCGCCGATCAAATTGAGCAAGGTGGTTTTGCCCGAACCCGACGGCCCCATCAATGCGGCGAAGTCGCCCTCGGCAATGTCAAGGTCGATGCCACGCAGCACGTCCACCTTCTCGGGGCCGCGCTGGTAGGTCTTGTGCAAGTTGCGAATACTGACGAGGGTGGACATGTTGGCTCCTGGGGTGTCTGTTCGTGCTTGCCGCCTTCGCGGGGATGACGGTACGTGTTCAGTGTTGCCTTAGTCGTTGTTCGTGCCGGAAGACGCTTCCTCACGCACCATCTTCACGCGCGCGCCATCGGTCAGTTGTTCGGGCACATCGGTCACCACCACATCACCACCGGCAAGGCCGCTGAGCACTTCACGGTCATCGCCCAGACTGCGACCCAACTGCACCGCGCGCTGGCTGACCTTGTCGCCAACCAGCACAAACACCACGTCCTTGTCATTGCGCGACGCAATCGCGGAGGTCGGCACCAGCACGCCCGCAGCCACCTTGGTTTGCGCAGGGGGTGTGGCGTCTAAAAAGCCCACGCGTGCACCCATTTCCGGCACGATGCGGGCATCACCTTTGGCATCCAGCGCCACCCGCACTTTCACCGTGGCCTTGCCACGATCGGCGGCCGGGATAATCGCGATCACATGGCCGGGGATCTTCCAGTCTTGATACGCATTGAGCTGAGTTTCGGTGCGCATCCCGGCTTTGACCCGGCCGATGAACGACTCACCCACTTCGACTTCTGCTTCCAGCGAGTTCATGTCCACAATCGTGCCGATGCCGGTGCGGGTAAAGCCGCCGCCAGCCGATAACGGCGACACGATTTCACCGGCCTGCGCTGCCTTCGCAATCACCACGCCGGCAAACGGCGCACGCACGATGGTGTTGTCCACGCCGTTGTCGGCAATCTGCAACGCATCGCGTGCCACTTGCGCGTTGCGCTGCGCCGACGTCAGCTGCGCGCGCAGGCTATCGCGGGTGGCCACGGCTTGGTCGTACTGCGCACGCGATACCAGTTTTTGCGTCACCAAGGTGGTCAAGCGCGCGGTGTTGGCTTCGGCTTCTTTCAACTGCGCTTGCGCACCACTGATCTGGCTTTGCGCAGCCGCCAGTTGCGCGGCGGACAATGTGCGTTGTGCCGCGGCATCCACCGGATCCAAGTGCGCCAGTATCTGGCCGGCTTCAACCCGTTGGCCTTCTTCGATCAATACATCGCGCACCTTGCCGGTGACCTTGGACGACACCGTCGCCATACGTCTTGCCACCACATAGCCGGTGGCATCCAACACCGAGGCCGTATGATTGCTGCCGCCGCCAATCGCAGTGGCCTCGGCGGTGTGGACGGCGATGCCAGCGTTGCGACCAAGCGCAAACCACGCGCCGCCGCCCAACAGCGCCACACCCGCTACCGCCAGCCCAATCCACAGCGGCGTGCGTGAGGGCGGTGGTGGCGCGGCATTGCGATTGATCTTCAGCGAGTTGAGAAGGTCAGCGTTGCTGGTCATCGGCAGGCTTATCGTGGGGGGATGATGCAGATTGTGCACGCATCCATGCGGCGGAATGGCGGCCAGAGTAGGGGCAAGCGCTGCCACTGTCCGCTGACAACTGTCATGTGATTGCCGTGACGGCGGGGAATATCACCACCGGGTGACAATCGCGAAGATGGCCGCCATTCCCCGAGGAGAGCCGCACGATGATGGTGTTGGATACAGTGCTGGCGCGTTTGCGTGGTGTCCGCAAGACCTATGGCACGTTGCGCGCACTGGATGGTATTGATCTGGCATTGCGCAGCGGCGAAGTGTTGGCGTTGCTGGGCCCCAATGGCGCCGGCAAGACCACCGCGATCAGCCTGCTGTTGGGCTTGGCACGCGCTGATGCCGGCACGGTGGAATTGTTTGGCCGCGACCCACAGGACATCGCCGCGCGCCGGCAGATCGGGGTGATGTTGCAGGATGCGCAACTACCGCCAACGCTACGTGTAGGCGAGTTGCTACGGCTCACCGCCAGTTACTATCCCAACCCGCGCAGCGTGACTGAGAGCGCCGAGCTAGCCGGTGTCGCCGATTTGTTGATGCGCCCCTACGGCAAGTTGTCGGGTGGCCAGCAGCGGCGCGTGCAATTTGCATTGGCCTTGTGCGGGCGGCCGGCCTTGTTGTTCCTCGACGAGCCCACCGTGGGCATGGATATCGAGGCACGCCAAAAACTGTGGGCCGCGATTCGGCATTTGATTGCCGAAGGCAATGCGGTGGTGTTGACCACGCACTATCTGGAAGAAGCCGAAGCCTTGGCCGACCGCGTTTGCGTGATGGCGAAAGGCCGGGTGATCAGCGAGGGCAGCGTGGATGCACTGCGCGCGCGCATTGCATTGAAGCGCGTGTGGTGTTCGACCCAGCTATCGCTGGCGGAACTCGCCACCTGGCCGGACGTGGCCGAGGCGCGCAGCGATGGCGACCGCGTGTGCCTATCCACCGAACACGTCGAAGCCTTGGTGCGCCGGCTGCTTGCCGAAGACATGACCTTGTCCTCCTTGGAAGTGCGCGCCGCCGGCTTGGCCGAAGCCTTCACCGAACTCACCCGCGAGCCATCGCCTTCACCTGCATCGGCGGAGGCCGCCTGATGAATACCGACACCTTGGTCATGCCGCGCGGTCGCGTGTTTGGCGCGTATGTGGAAGAAGCGCGCAGCGAAATTCTGCGCTACCTGCGCAACCCCGGCTTTCTGTTGCCAATCATCCTGTTCCCCAATGTGTTCTACGTGATGTTTGGCGTCCTACTCAATCACAGCAACGACGAAGCGGCACGCTACATGCTGGCCAGCTACAGCAGCTTCGGGGTGATGGCGCCGGGTTTATTTGGGTTTGGGGTGTCGCTGGCATTGGAGCGCGACAGTGGCCTGTTGACCTTGAAGCGCGCCCTGCCAATGCCGCCGGGTGCGTACTTGTTGGGCAAGATGCTGATGGCGGTGTGCGTGGCAACGGTGGTGGGCGCGTTGTTGCTGGTGCTGGCCTTGGGTGTGGCGCATGCACCCCTGGGGGCAGCGCAGGTGTTGCAATTGCTGTGCGTGGATGCCCTGGGCGTGTTGCCGTTTTGCGCGCTGGGGTTGCTGGTGGGCACGTTGTTGAAAGGCCAAGGCGCGCCCGGCCTGCTCAACATGATTTATCTGCCGATGGCGTTTTTATCGGGGTTGTGGTTCCCCTTGCAGATGATGCCAAAGCTGCTGCAACAACTGGCACCAATCTGGCCCAGCTATCACCTCAACGTGCTTGCGCAACACGCAGTAGGCTTCAACGTCGGCGCAATCTGGCCGCATGTGCTGGTGCTGCTCGGCTTCACGATCGGATTCCTACTGCTGGCCGCACGCCGCCTGCGCCGCTACGGTTGAGCGAATGACTTAGGATGCACGGATGACACTGCCTGCATGGTTGCGACGCCACTTCACCCCGGCACCGGATTCGACAGTTGCCGCAGAAATTCGTCGTGGCAAATCGCCATGGACCGACGGTGTGCATCTGCTGTGGTCGCTGTGGGTGTTCTTGACCCCATTGATGGGCGATGGCCACTACACCGTGTTGTGGCTCTGCCTGACGCTGCTGTCGTATCCCCTCTTTCTGTGGCTGTATGCAAAGGCCTTGCTGGCACCGCGCAAAATTGCCTGGCGCTATGCCATCGGCATGGCGCTGTTGAGTTTACTGTTGCTACGCTGGTATCCCTCGGGACTTAGTTATTTCGTGTTTGGTTGCGTGATGTTGCGGATCTCAGCGCAGCGGCTTGCGCTGGGTAAATACATCCTGCAATTGCTGGCGATGAATCTGGTGTACGTGGGTGTGGCAACGTGGCTGGGTTATCCCAGAGAGTTGTGGCTGTGGGTGCCGGCAATGACCTTGGTGATTGGCATCATCGTCAATGTTGAACATATCAGCCAAGAAAAAGACGCGGCCTTGGCGTTGTCACAGGAAGAGGTTCGCAAATTGGCCGCCACCGCGGAGCGCGAGCGCATTGGCCGTGACCTGCATGATTTGCTGGGGCATACCTTGTCACTGATTACTCTGAAGCTGGAGCTCTCGCGCAAATTGTTTGAACGCGATCCGGCCACATCCAAACGCGAGCTGGAAGAAGCCGAACAAGTCGTGCGCGATGCGCTGGCACAAGTGCGTAGTGCGGTGACGGGGATTCGTGCGACGGACTTGGCTGCCGAGTTGGCATCGGCAAAGTTGCTGTTGGAGTCGGCGCAGGTGCAACTGGATTACGGTGCCTCGCCACCGGGATTGCCGCCCGAAGTTGAGCGTGGGTTGGCGCTGGTACTGCGTGAAGCGGTGACCAATATTTGCCGCCACGCACAGGCCGCGCAGGCGCAGGTGGAGTTCAAACGCGAGGACAAGGCGGTGCAGTTATGCATCAGCGATAACGGCCGTGGTGGCGTGGCCGCCGATGGCAATGGCCTGTCCGGCATGCGTGACCGCGTGCGCGCGCTGGGCGGTAGCCTGAGCGTGGAATCGCCACGCAACGGCGGTACCCGGCTACTGGTACGGGTGCCATTGGTGTGGCGTGAGCCGCTGTTGCCGTTGCGCACCGTGGCCACGCCGGTGCTTGCAGCATCGACACAGGGGCAAGGATGATTCGTATTTTGCTGGCCGAAGACCAAGCCCTACTGCGCGGTGCGCTGGCGGCGTTGTTGGCGCTGGAATCGGATATCGACGTCGTTGGCAGTGCTGCCGACGGCGAGGCGGCGTGGCGTGAATTGCAACGCCTCAAACCCGATGTGCTGGTGACCGATATCGAAATGCCCGGCCTGACCGGGTTGGAATTAGCACAGCGCATCGCCCGCCACGAACTGCCCATCAAGGTGGTGATTGTCACCACCTTCGCCCGCGCCGGATTTTTGCGCCGTGCATTGGATGCCGGTGTGCGCGGTTATTTGCTGAAAGATGCGCCGGCCGAACAACTGGCCGAGGCGATCCGCAATGTGCAACGCGGTGGCCGCGCCATCGACCCGCAATTGGCCATCGATGCCTGGGGCGAAGCCGACCCCTTGAGCGATCGCGAACGCCAAGCGCTGCGGTTGGCCGGTGAAGGCTTGTCGGCTGGCGAAATCGCACAACAACTCAACCTGTCACACGGCACCGTGCGCAATTACCTGTCCGAGGCGATCGGCAAATTGGGTGTGGGCAACCGCATCGAAGCCTATCGCTTGGCGCGGCAGAAAGGTTGGTTGTGATGCAGCTCAAACGCAACGTGCTTGCAGCATTGCGTATGCCGCACGCAGGCCCAGTGCTTCGCCGCCAGCGGGGCGGCCGGGGCGGTCGCTATCGTTCCATGCGTACACATCCAGATGCGCCCAAGGCGTGCCATCGTTGACGAAGCGTTCCAGATACAACGCGGCGGTGACGCTGCCGGCCATGCTGGTATTGCTGGCATTGGCCAAGTCGGCAATGCCGCTGGTCAGGTAGCGCAAATAAGGCCGCCACAACGGCATCCGCCACAACGGGTCACGCACGTGCTGGCCGGCGGTCAGCCAAGCATTGGCCAGCGCGTCGTCATTGGCATACAGCGCTGGCAAATCTGGCCCCAAGGCAATCCGCGCGGCACCAGTGAGGGTGGCGAAATCCAGTAGCAGATCGGGTTGCAATTCACACGCGCGGGTCAGTGCATCGCACAACACCAGCCGACCTTCGGCATCGGTATTGTCGATTTCCACCGTCACTCCTTTGCGGGTGGTGAGGATGTCACCGGGGCGGAATGCATTGGGGCCCACCGCGTTTTCAACGGCAGCAATCAGCAGCGTGATGCGCAGGGGCAATTGCCGCGCCATCAGCAGCTCGGCCAAGGCCAGCGCATGCGCTGCGCCGCCCATGTCTTTTTTCATGTTGCGCATGCCGGCGGCGGCTTTCAGGTCCAGCCCGCCGGTGTCAAAGCACACACCCTTGCCGCATAGCACCACATGCGGGTGACTGGGCTGCCCCCAACTGAGCTCAATCAAGCGCGGTGCGCGATGGCTGGCGCGACCAACCGCGTGGATGGTGGGGTAGTTGTGGGTGAGTAGATCCTCCCCGCTGATGACTTCGATGTGGGCGGCATGCGTGGCTGCAATTGCCCGCGCCACTGCCTCCAATTCGGCTGGGCCCATGTGTTCGGTGGGGGTGTTGACCAAATCGCGCACACGCACACAGGCGGCCAATTGCGCGAAGCTGTCGGCATCAAACGTATCTGCGGCCAAGTGTGGCAGCGCGCGGTTGTGCTGCTTGTAGCGATCAAAGCGATAACAGCCCAAGCCCCAGCCCAATTGCAAGGCCTGGCGTGCGGTCTGTGTGTGCGTGCCGACAAGCTGCCACACACCTGCCGGCAGCGCGCGCGGCGCATGTGCGTAGGCATAAGGATCAAGGGCATCGTCGATGCCAATCACGGCACCGGCAACGTGGCCAGCGGCATCGGCCCAGGTCTGCACGCTGCCGCTGCTGCCATCAAACTGTTGTGCATCCAACCATGCTTGCACGGTGGCGGGTTGCTGCGCGCGCCATGTCGAAAATCCGGATTTGTTCACCACATGCAGCGGCAAGGCATGGGTAGTGTTCGTGGTGAAGCCGTGGGGTAAGGTCATATGTGGTTCTCGAACGTAGCACCGGCGTCCAGCCAATCGGCCAATGCGGTGAGGGTGGTGATATGCAAGTCGGCTGCGGGCACGTCATCCGGCCAAGTGTGGTCGCCGCGGTCGATCCAGCAACTGCGTAAACCCGCCTGCGCGGCACCGCGCACATCCATATGGGGATGATCGCCCACATGCAGCACTTCGGCAGGCGCGCAGTCCAAGCGACGGCAGGCTTCGTGAAAAAACCCGGCATCGGGTTTGGCCGCGCCGTATTCCCGCGCAGCAAGTTGAAAGCGGAACAGATCGGCAATGCCAATAATCGACAAATCGGCATTGCCATTGGTCAGTGCTGCAATCGGGCGCTGCGCCGCAATGCGCTGCAAACCAGCGAGGGCATCGGGATAAAAATCCACACGATTGCGCGCGCAAAAAAATGTGTCGTAAGCCGCATGGGCCAGCTGTGGGTCACCGCCACTTTCTTGTAGGGCGCGCTCGATGCTGAGCCGGCGCAGCAGGCCCAGGTCATGGGCATGTTGCGGGAATTCGGCAAACACGCGGTCGCGCAGGGCGCGCATTTCGGCAACCGGAAACCGCGCGGCGGTGCGCGGGCTGTGTTCGATGAACCAGTCTTGCAGCGCGGTTTCGATGCGGTCACCAATCGGCGCGAACGGCCACAGGGTGTCGTCAAGGTCGAAGGTGATGGCGCGGATAGGCAAATTCACCGGCCTATTGTAGGCCGGCATCCACTTGCCCATGCGGGTGCGCTGCGTCTGGGGTTGCCGCGCTGTCTGCGTCTACGGTGGCGGGTGTCTCTGTGGCTGCGGCGGCGGCGCGCAACTGCGCTTGCGCATCGGCCAGCAGGGTGGACAGCGAGCGCAGCAAGTTCAGCACGCCACCACTGCCGGCAAATTGCAGGGGGCGTGCGCGGCCCACCAAAAATCCCACCGCCAGCCCGGCAAGCACAATGCGTCCGGGCGTCAGCTTGGCACGCCAGCATTGGTGCAGGCGTTGTGTTTGCAGCACGGCATCGCGGCGATGGGCCGCCAGGACGAGCTCGGCATGGGCGACGCGGGCGCGTTGTGCGGCAAGACTCATGCGGCGTCCTTGCGTGCCAGCCACGCATCCAGCCCCAGCGTGGCCCACTGCCGACGGCTGGCGGCAAAGTTGGCGTGTTGGCTGTAGCGCCAGGCCAACAGTGCGGCGAGCGCCGCGCCCAGCAAACTGAGCAAGGCCGCCAGCAACAGGGCCGTTAGCCACGACAGGCCGGCGGCTTGCAAGACGGCGACCAAACACGCCATCAACAACAACCAACTGGAGCCGAGCAATACCAGCGCGATCCCGGCGCACAGCAGCACGCGCAGTGCGGCATGGCTGGCCAGATGCAGGTCGGCGGCCAGCAACGCTGAAAATGCCTTGCCCGTTGCCAGTGCGGACTGCGCCGCCACCCGGGCCTGTTGGCCCAGTGCCTGTGCGGCCTCGGCGGCTGCGGTTGCTTCTGCCGTGTCTGCCGTGTCTGCCGAGGCTGGTGTTGCTTGATCGTCGCCACGCATCGGGGCGGTTTATTTGTCGCTGCGGCCAAGTTTGGAAATGATCCAGCCGGCGGCAAAGGCCACGCCAAACGCGGCCAGTGGGCGCTCGCGGATCAATTCGGCAGCGCTGTCCAACAGGTCGCGGCCTTTGTCCATCAGGGCGTTGACTTGTTCGCCAGCCGCACCGCCCAGATGTTCAGCTGCACCCAAGCCGGCCACTGCGCCGTCGGCCAGTTCGGATTTCACCTGCGCCTTGCCCACACGCAGCTCATCGCCGGCGGCACTGGCCGCGCTTTTGATAGCACCACCTGCTGCGGTGGCGGCTTGCTTCAAATGCGAGCCGGCATCGCCCAGATTGCTCTTGACTGCTTCGGTGTGTTCGCTCATCTGCCGCGCCTCGTTGGGAAGTGGGGGAGTGCCAAGTGTGGCACCGTTTACTGAAGTGTGCTTCGGCGCATTTTTCAGCGCATTTGCAGTTGCCCACTGACATTGCCGCGCAAGATCCGCAGCACCAATTGCTGCGGCGGCTTGGTCAGGCTGGCGCGGAAACCGGTAAGGTCGCTGAACTCGCCGCTGCTGGCGGCCAGCACCACATCGCCGCGTTGCAAGCCGTTTTGTGCCGCGCGACTGCCACGGCTGACATCTTCCACCAAGACCCCAGACAAGCCTTGCCGGCGCAGGGATTCGGGCAGGTCGGCAAAGCTGGCGCCGCTCAGGCGCGCATCCAGCGGCGCACCGGCCAGCGCTTTGGGGGCTTCGCGCAGGTCGCTGCGCAGTTGCAGCGGCTTGCCGTCGCGACGCACCTCCAATGTCACCTTGGCATCGGCGGCTTGCAGGCCTTGGAAGTTGCGCAACGCCTCGGCGTTGTCGATGGCCTGCCCATTGGCGGCCACCACCACATCCCCCACCTTCAAGCCGGCCAGACCAGCCGCAGAACCGGGATACACGCGGGTCACGATGGCACCGCGTGCTTCATTCAAACCCAAGCCTTTGGCCAGCCGGGCATCCACATCCTGTGTATCAATGCCCAAGGTGCCACGCCGCACCACACCGCCGCGCAGCAATTGGTCTTTGATGCGGGTGGCCAAGTTGGCGGGAATCGCAAAGCCCAGCCCAATATTGCCGGCCATCGAGCCGCGTGGGTTGAAGCTGGCGGTATTGATCCCAACCAGTTCGCCGTTGAGGTTGACCAGCGCGCCGCCGGAATTGCCGGGGTTGATGCTGGCATCGGTCTGGATGAAGTTTTGGAAGCCGGCACCGGGCAGGTTGTTGCGGCCAACCGCCGACACGATGCCGGAGGTAACCGTCTGGCCGACGCCAAACGGGTTGCCGATGGCGACGACGAAATCGCCAATTTGCAGCTTGTCGCTATCGGCCACCGGAAGCGCGGCCAAATTTTGCGCGGGGATGCGCATCAGCGCGATGTCGGTGTCGGCATCGTTGCCAACAAATTCCGCCTTCAGCGTGCGCCCATCGGCCAGCGTGACCTGCACTTCGTCGGCATCCTCCACCACATGGTTATTGGTCAGCACCAGGCCGCGCTGCGCATCGATGATCACGCCTGAGCCCAGCGACTGCGCGATGCGTTCTTCAGGGATGCCAAACATGCGGCGGAAAATGGGGTCATCACCAAATGGCGTATTCACCCGCACCCGCTGTTTGGTATTCACGCTGACGATGGTCGGCAGCACTTTTTTCAACATCGGTGCCAGTGAGGGCATCGGTGTGTTGGCCACCGCCATCGGCAAGGTGCCGCCAACTGGTGCGGGCGACGCGGCCGGGGCGGCGCTGGCGGGGTGTTCCAGCAGCAAATTCAACGATGTGGCAGCAAAGCCGCCAAATGCGGCGGCAGCGGTCAGGGCGAGCAAGGTTTTGGTGGCGGTTTTCATCGAGCGATTGCGTGCAAACGTAAGGGTGTCAGGACAAGTATTGCCGAGTCTTGCTGCCAATCACGCAATCGCGGCTGAAGCTAGGGCAAATGGGCTGATTGATTGCGCAGCGCAGCAAGGGTTTCGCATTCAGATTCACGGAGGGTGCATTGCTGTTGTCGTGAAACCCGCGTCACTGGCCGATGTCAGCCTGAGGGGCAAAATTGCAAGGCGCGCGCGATAAATTTTGACGTTGACTTGGGCCCGGCCAGTGGTAATGTTCTCGGCTGGCATCCCCACTACATCTAGTGGTTGCTCTTTCGGGAATGCCCATTTCTTGTGGCTGCGGGGGCGTTGCAAGGGGTGGTGATGGGGCTGTTGGCGCTGATGATTACGGCGAGCAACAACGGGATTGATGCGCCAGCGCGTGACCGTGATGAGAGGTTGTGCGATGCGGATAGTGGATAGACAGGAGAGTCGAACAGCATGAGTACGGCGAGGTTGGAAGCGGTGAACACGGACGCAAATCAAGAGATCCCGATGCAGCCGGCGTCGGTGGATATCTGGGACAAAAAGTATCGTCTCAAGACCAAGTCCGGGCAGGCGTTGGATGCCGATATCGACGCCACCTACCAGCGCGTGGCCAAGGCGCTGGCACTGGCCGAGCCCACCGTCGAGCTGCAGCATTACTGGCAGGATCGCTTCACTTGGGCGCTGCGTCGTGGCGCGATTCCGGCTGGCCGCATCACCTCCAATGCCGGCGCGCAGGAACACAAGCCGGCCACATCGACCATCAATTGCACCGTCTCCGGCACGATTGAAGATTCGATGGACGGCATCCTCGAAAAAGTGCATGAAGCCGGGCTGACGCTGAAGGCCGGTTGCGGCATTGGCTATGAGTTTTCCACGTTGCGCCCGAAGGGTGCGTTCGTGGCCGGTGCTGGCGCGTATACCTCCGGCCCGCTGTCGTTCATGGATATCTTCGACAAGATGTGCTTCACCGTGTCCAGCGCCGGTGGCCGCCGTGGCGCGCAGATGGGGACGTTCGATGTGTCACATCCGGACGTGAAAGATTTCATCCGCGCCAAGCGCGAAGACGGCCGTCTGCGGCAGTTCAACCTGTCCTTGCTGATCACCGACGGCTTCATGCAGGCGGTGGAAGATGACGCCGACTGGCCGCTGGTGTTTCCGGTGAATAGCAAAGAACGCGGCGAAATCAATCTGGACGATGCCAGTCAAGTGGTCTGGCGCGAATGGTCAGCGCACCGTAACTATGTCGTGCGTGATGATGGCTTGGTGGCTTGCAAGATTTACGGCCACATTCGCGCCCGCCACCTGTGGGACATGATCATGGTCTCCACGTATGACTACGCCGAGCCGGGCTTCATCCTGATCGACAAGGTCAATCAGATGAACAACAACTGGTGGTGCGAGACCATTCGCGCCACCAATCCCTGCGGCGAGCAGCCGTTGCCGCCATATGGCGCGTGCCTGCTGGGCTCGGTCAACTTGACCAAGTTCGTGCGCAATGCCTTCACCGACCAGGCCACGTTTGACTGGGAGGAATACAAGGAAGTGGTGCGCGTGTTCACCCGCATGCTGGACAACGTGGTGGAGGTCAACGGCCTGCCGCTGCGGCAGCAGCGCGATGAAATCTTGCGCAAGCGTCGCCACGGCATGGGCTTTTTGGGGCTGGGCAGCACCATGACCATGCTCAAGATGCAGTACGGCAGCAAGCAGTCCTGCGAATTTACCGAAGCCATCGCCCGCGAAATGGCAGTGGCCGGTTGGGAAACTGGTCTTGCGCTGGCGAAGGAAAAAGGGCCTGCGCCGATCATGGATGAGGTGTTCGACGTCAGCGCAGAAATGCTGCGCAAGCGTCCGGAAATGGGCAAGGACGGTTGGAAAATCGGCCAGAAAATCGAAGGCCGCGTGCTGCACGCCAAGTACAGCCGCTACATGCAGCAAGTGGCCAGCGTGGCACCGGACTTGGTGGATGCATTGGCCGAAGTGGGCTGCCGTTTCACCCACCATAGTTCGATTGCGCCCACCGGCACCATTTCGCTGTCGTTGGCCAATAACGCCAGCAACGGCATCGAGCCCAGCTTTGCTCACCACTACAGCCGTAATGTGATTCGTGAAGGCAAAAAATCCAAAGAAAAAGTCGATGTGTTTTCGTTTGAATTGCTGGCCTATCGCGAGCTGATCAACGCCAAGGCGATGCCCTTTTCCGAAGATGCTACGGCTAAGTTACCGGACTACTTCATCAGTGCTGATGACATCAGTCCGAAAGAACATGTCGATGTGCAGGCAGCGGCACAAAAGTGGGTGGACTCCTCCATCTCCAAAACCGCCAATGTGCCCACCGACTATCCCTACGAAGACTTCAAAGACATCTACCGCTACGCCTACCAGCAAGGTCTCAAGGGCTGCACCACCTTCCGCTTCAATCCTGCGGCTTTCCAAGGCGTGCTGGTGAAGGAAGCCGATCTTGAAAACACCACCTACCGCTTCGAGCTGGAGGATGGGCAAGTGGTGGAAGTGAAAGGCAACGAGCAAATTGAATATGACGGCGAGCTGCACACCGCCGCCAACTTGTTTGATGCGCTGAAAGAAGGCTATTACGGCAAGTTCTGAATCTGCTTAAAGCACTGGCTACAACTCTGTCTAAAGCAGCGGCCACAGGCGTAGCATCGGTTTTGCAACACCCCAACCACCACGCCCCATGAGGAGGGCACATGAGCAATGGAGATGGAGTGACGGCAATGGTGTCGGATGCCGTTGAAACTGCGAAGGAAAAGGCGGCAGAACTTGGCGGTGCAGCCGCCAATACTGCCAGTGCGACCGTGGCCAAGATGAAGAAGGCAGCAAAGTCGGCAGAAAAAACCGTGAAGGCCAAGGTTGCCAACGCCAAGAAAGCAGTGAAAAAGGCAGTGGCAACGACCAAGAAAAAATTGGCCAGTGCCAGCAAAGATGCAAAGAAGGAAGTGGCCAGCCTGAAGAAGAAAGTGGCGGCCAAAAAGCCCGCGGCAAAATCGCCATCTGCGAAGCCTGCGGTGAAAAAAGCCGCAGCCAAGAAGGCGCCAGCCAAAAAAGTTGCAGCCAAAAAAGTCACTGCGAAGAAAGCGCCCGCCAAGTCCGCAGCGACCAAAAAATCCGTTGCCAAGCCGGCAGTGAAAAAAGTGGTCAAAAAAGTAGCCAAGAAAGCAGCCAAGAAGGCAGTCAAGAAGGCAGTCAAGAAGACCGCGAGCAAGTAATTTCGCGTCATCGTGCCCGCCCGGCTTCGCCGGGCGTGGTACCTACACCCGCAACAACGCACACATTTACCGCACACAGCAGAGTCAAGCGCATGACCGTCCGGATCGACAAGAAAATCAAGGGTTACACCGTTCTCACCGCAGACGACAAGGCGAAGCAAAGCGCCCATGCCGAGGCTGTCGCGGCGCAGGTCGATAGCGCTGCGACCGATAACGTCATCCAGATGCACGAGCGCATCGAGCGCCCGGAAGTGCTGATTGGCAGCACCTACAAAATCAAGTCGCCGCTGGTGGAACACGCGATGTATGTGACCATCAACGACATCGTGTTGAATGCCGATACCACGCACGAGCACCGTCGCCCGTTCGAAATTTTCATCAACTGCAAGTCGATGGAGCACTTTCAATGGATCGTGGCGCTGACCCGCATCATGTCGGCGGTGTTCCGCAAGGGTGGTGACGTCACCTTCATCGTCGATGAAATGAAAGCCGTGTTCGACCCGCGCGGTGGCTACTTCAAAGCCGGTGGCGTGTATATGCCGTCACTGGTGGCAGAGTTGGGCAGCATCGTCGAAGACCATCTCAAATCCATTGGCATGTTGCACGATCCGGAGATGAGCGATGCCCAGCGCGCATTGATTGCTGAAAAGCGCCGCGCCTACGAGCAAAATCAAAAAAAAAACACGGAAAACTTGATCGCGGGCAGTGATGTCATCCGCAGTGCGGCCAGTCACCCCGAAGATATCGAAATCACCGGCGACGGTGCCACCTTTCCGCCCAGTGCCACCTTGTGCCACAAGTGCAATACCAAGGCGCTGGTGATTATGGATGGCTGCGCGACATGCTTGAATTGCGGATATAGCAAATGCGGTTGAGGCAGGCGCACTCTTTTGGCTGACTCATCAACGCTTGGGGTGAACCTATCCGTGCGGCAGTGACTGGGCATTGGTAAGCCGGCTATGCTTTGACCTCACCCGTCCCGAGTTTGCTTCATGCCTCTCTACCGCTACAAAGCCCTCAACGCGCGCGGCGAATTGCTGGATGGGCAAATGGAGGCCACCAGCGATGCCGAGGTGGCATCGCGTCTGCAAGAGCAAGGGCACTTGCCGGTGGAGGCCAAATTAGCCAGTGCGGCGGGTGCCGAATCGGTGTGGCGTGGGTTGTTCAAGCCGCAGCTGTTTGCCGGGCAGAAGCTGGTGCAGTTCACCCAGCAATTGGCCACCTTGCTGGGGGCCGGCCAGCCGTTAGACCGCGCGTTGGGCATCTTGCTGGAATTGCCTGAAGACGCGGCAGCCAAGCGCACCATCACCGATATTCGCGATGCCGTGCGCGGTGGGGCGTCGCTGTCGGCGGCGCTGGAACGCCAGCACGGCACGTTTGGGCGGCTGTACGTGAACATGGTGCGTGCCGGTGAGGCTGGCGGCAGTTTGCACGACACCTTGCAGCGTCTGGCCGACTATCTGGAGCGTGCCAGTGCGCTGCGTGGACGGGTGATCAATGCTTTGGTGTATCCGGCCATCTTGTTGTTGATGGTGGGGTTGTCGCTGCTGTTTTTGCTGGGCTATGTGGTGCCGCAGTTTGCTGCGATGTATGAAAGCCTGGATGCCAAATTGCCGTGGTTCTCGCAACTGGTGCTGGGGCTGGGGATGTTTGTGCGGCATTGGTGGATTTTAATTTTGGCGCTGCCCTTGCTGGCGCTGCTGTGGCTGGAGCGCAAACGCCGCGACCCGGCGTTCATGCTGGCGTTTGATCGCTGGTTGTTGCGGCAAAAATTGGCTGGGCCGTTGGTGGCCAAGCTGGATACCGCGCGGCTGGCGCGCACCTTGGGCACCTTGCTGCGCAATGGCGTGCCGCTGCTGGCGGCGCTGGGCATTGCCCGGAATGTGCTGGATAACCGAGTGTTGGCTGCAGATGTGGAAGCGGCGGCTGGTGAGGTGAAAAACGGCATTGGTTTGTCGATGGCATTGAGCAAGGGCAAGCGCTTCCCACGCCTGGCCTTGCAGATGATTCAGGTGGGTGAAGAGTCCGGTGCCTTGGATGCCATGCTGCTGAAAACTGCCGACACTTTTGAGCAGGAAACCTCGGTGGCGATGGATCGCTTGCTGGCGGCACTGGTGCCGGCGGTGACGTTGTTGCTGGCGGTGGTGGTGGGTGTGGTGATCTTGTCGGTGCTGACGCCCATTTACGATCTCACCAATGTGGTGGGGTAAACCCGGCATTTGAGCGACAATTGCGGCGACATCCGTGGTATTTCTTCCTCATTCTGTGGGCTGAGTTCATGCGCAAGCGTCAATTTTCAACATCCCTATCGAAGGCCGCACAGTGCGGATTTTCGCTGATCGAAATCATCGTGGTGGTGGTGCTGATTGGCGGCATCGTGGCGTTTGCCGCCTCACGTATCTTGGGTGGTGGTGATCGCGCCAAGGTCAAATTGACGCAGGCGCAGTTGCAAACCTTGGCCGAGAAAATCGACCAGTACAAAATGGACACCGGCGCACTGCCACCCAGCTTGGATGCGCTGGTCACCGCGCCTAGCGGTACCCAAGGCTGGTTGGGGCCGTATGCCAAGGCCGGTGACTTGAATGACCAATGGATGCACCCGCTGCAATACAAAGTGCCGGGCGAGGGTAAGCCGTTCGAACTGGTCAGCTATGGCGCCGATGGCAAGCCTGGCGGCGAGAGTGTGAACGCCGATATCAAGTCCGAATAAGTCTGCTTGCGCGTACCCACCGTGATGATGCGTCCGCAGCGCCCCGCACTTGGTTTCTCGTTGCTGGAAATGCTACTGGTGCTGGTGTTGATTGCTGCTGCCACCTTGTTGGCGATGGCGGCCTTCAGCGGCGGCTTGCGGGGCATCCAATTGCGTGCGGCGGCCAACGATATGGCCGCACAAATGCGGTTTTCACGCGCAGTGGCGATTGCCAGCGGACAGCCGCAAGACGTGGTGATCGACCCGGTGGCACGTACATGGACAGCGGCCAAGGGCCGGCATGGGCAATTGCCTGCAACGGGTGAAATCGTGTTTACCGGCGCAGGTGCCGCGCAATTGGGCATTGTGAAATCGAGCATCGTGACAGCGGACGACGCCCAGCAAGGAGCGGTGCGGTTTTTTCCGGATGGTGCGGCCACCGGCGGGCGTCTGCGTTTGCAGGCAGGTGGCAGCGGCTGGGATGTCAATGTGCGGTGGTTGACCGGCGAAGTCCGCGTGCAACGTGCGGAGCCTGCACCATGACGCCGCACCGCCACGCTGGCTTTACCCTGATCGAAATTCTGGTCGCGTTTGCCGTGCTGGCGTTGGGCTTGACCTTATTGCTGGGCACCTTGTCCGGGGCTAGCCGGCAACTGCGTCAAGGCGGCGATGCAGGCCGTGCCGCCTTGCTGGCGCAATCGCTATTGGAAGACCGATTGGCACTGTTGCAAGCGCCACTGCAACAACAAGGCCGGCTGGAAAACGGGCGCTACCAATGGCAGCTTGCGGTCACCCCGTGGCAGGATCCGCAGCCGCGCAAGACGCAGACGCCACAGGATCCTTTCGCGGCGCGCCTGTTGCATGTGCAGTTGGATATGCAGTGGGGCGATGCGGGCCCCACGCAGCAATTGCACGTGTCATCGCTGCGTCTGGTGCTGCCCCCCAAACTGGAGGAAGGCAAGTGAGGCGGCAGGCAGGCGGGTTCACCTTGTTGGAAGTCTTGCTAGCCGTGACCCTGCTGGCGGCGGCCTTGGCGCTGGGGTTTGGGGTGGTGCGTGCGGCCGGGGCCACGGTGGCACGCGGCGAGTTGGTGAGCCAGCGCAATGAGCGCATGCGCGCGGTATCGGATTTTTTGCGCCAGCGCATCGGTGGCGCGCAGGGCATCGTGTTTGCGTTCGACCGCCAGAGCGGGCGTTCCCTGCGCTTCGAAGGGACTGCGCAGTCGCTGCGTTTCGTCGCCGACTTGCCTGATTATTTGGGACGCGGCGGCCCGCATCTGCATGTGCTGTCCGTGGGTGATGACGGTACCGGCAAAGGCAAGGCATTGGAGGTGGTGTTTCGGCTGGTGCAGGCCGCCGAGGCGCGTGCACCCACGCGGCCACCCGAGCCCTTGGCCGAAGGACTGACTCGGGTTGAATTTGCCTATCGCTCACTGGATGACAGCGGCAAGCTGGGCGCGTGGCAGGCGCCGTGGGAGAACCCCGAAGCGTTGCCGCTCCAGGTGCGTGTGCGGATTGCCGACGCGCAGGGCGAATGGCCGGATGTGGTGATTTCACTGCCGCAGGCGGGTAGCTATCTGGCGGGCGGGCGGGCCAAATCATGATGCAGATGCGTGCGCGCTCTAGACAGCCAACATCGGCACACGGTGCGGCCCTGCTGCTGGTGCTATGGCTGGTGCTGCTCTTGGCCGGACTGGTGGCCGGCTATGCACTGACCGCGCGGGTGGAGTCGTTGCAGGGCAATGGCATGGCGCGTAGTTTGCTTGCGCGTGAGGCAGCCCGGGCCGGCGTGGAATACGCCGCTGCACGCATGTTGGAGCAAGACCCCAGCCGACGTTGGGCGGTGGACGGGCGGCAGTACCGGTTCGATTTCGATGGCGTGCCGGTTACCCTCAACGTGCGCGACGAGGCGGGTAAGATCGACCTCAATACCGCATCGCTCGACCTCATCAGCCAACTGTTCCAAACCTTGGGCGAACCGCGCGAAGCGGCCGATCAATTGGCCGGTGCAGTGGTCGATTGGCGCGACCCCGACAACCTGACCCAGCCGGGCGGTGGTGCCGAGGATGCAGACTATCTGGCGGCCGGCTTGACCTGGGGGGCCAAGGACGCACCGTTTGAATCGGTGGCTGAGCTGGAACAAGTCTTGGGCATGCGGCCAGATTTGTTTGCCGCCGCCGCCCCGCACTTGACCGTGTTCACCGGGCAGCCGCTACCGGACGTGAATTTTGCCGATGCCGTGGTGCGCAAAGCGATGGGGGCACCGGAAAAAACCGATCCCATCGACCCAGCCGCGCCCCCGCTGCCGGGCAGCGGCACGTATAGTATTGAAAGCCGTGCCCGGCTCACCAATGGGCGCAGCGTACGACTTTCGGTGGTGCTCAGAATGGGGGGCAGCGGATTGCCAGGTTCGACATACACAACGCTGCACTGGCAGACGGGGGGCGTGGCTCCGTGAGTGCACAGCGCGCAGGGGGGGCATGGCTGACGCAGTCCGGAGTGGGGCTGCGCGGGCTGCTGACATGGTGGGGGCATAGTCTGGCCGCGTGGTTGCCAGCAGGGATGCGCCGGGTCTTGGTGCCGGGCCAGCAACGCCTGTGGTTGCAGCCGCAGGGCGATGCCCTGCATTTGCTGTTACAAGGCGAGGGCGGCCCACGGGAGTTGGCGGCTTTGCCATTGCCATTGCCTGCCGGTAGTGACCCATTGCAGCGGGTATTGCACGAGCCGGCGCGCGATTATCCACGGGGGCTGCTACTGCCCGACCGTGTGGGGCTGCGCCGCAGCTTGGTGCTGCCGGCCGCAGCACGCGAACGCCTGCGTGAAGTGCTGGGGTTTGAGATTGAACGGCAAACCCCATTTGCGACAGCCGATGTGCTGTACGACGGGCGTTTGCTGCATGTGCGTGACGATGGTCAGTTGCAGGTCGAATTGGTGGTTTTGCCGAAGGCGCATTTCGATGCCGCCTGCGTGCGTTTGGGCGGTGCCGCGCAGGCATGGTCTGCGGTCGACCTAAGTGGTGCCGACGGGCAGTTGCTGGGGGTCAACCTGCTGCCGCCTACGCAGCGCAGCCAACAGCACGACAGCTGGCGCTGGTGGAACCTGGGTCTGGCGGTAGTGGCCTTGTTGGCGCTGATGTTGGGCATGGCGCAATTGGTGGACAACCGTCGCGCTGCGGCCATGACCTTGAAGGCGCAAATGCAAGCGCGTGAAACCCAAGCACGAACGATTGCCAGTGAACGCCAACGCTTGCTCGATACCGTGGAAGGCGAAGCCTATCTGCGCGCCCAGCGCAATGACCGGCCACCGGTGGCCGAAGTCATGCAAACCCTGGCACAACGCCTGCCCGACGGCACCTATCTGGAAAAAATGTCGGTGGATGGTGACCAGCTCAGCGTGATTGGCCTGTCCAGCCAAGCTGCGGCCTTGGTCGGCAAATTGGAAGGTGCGCCGCAGTGGAGTGCGCCGGCATTGAGTGGGGCGTTGCAACAAGACCCACGCACGCGCATGGATCGCTTCACCTTGGTCGCGCAATTGTCGGGCAAACCGGGCACCACCACGCCGATCGCATCGGCCACAGCCGCCGCATCGCCGGCAGCAGCGGAGGGGCCACGATGAGTCCTACCAAGACGCCTTCCGCACGTGATCGCTGGCTGGCACTGGCACTGCTGCTGGTGGTATCAGGGCTGCTGTGGCTGCTGCTGTGGCCGCTGTTCGGGCAACCGTTGCAACAGGCCAATGCGGAGCTAGCTGAGCTGCAAACCCGCGATGCACGCCTGCGTAGCGTGCTGGGGCAAAAGACCTTGGTCGAACAGCGTTTGGCTGCATTGGCTGCGCGCGGGGGTGGTTCTGGATTTCTGAGCGAACCCACCGCCGAGTTGGCCACGGCCGGGTTGATTCAGCAGTTGGAACAAGTGGTCAGCGAGGCCAGCCCCGGCAGTCGCGGCTGCGCTTTGGTCAACCGCACGCCCTTGGGTGATGAAGCCCAAAACGGGCGTTATCGCCGGGTCACCGTGCAAGTGCGCCTGCGTTGCGGCAATGCCGAAACCTTGGCGGTGCTGCATGCGCTGCAATCGGCGCGCCCCTATTTGTTTATCGACGGTCTGGCCATTACCGCGCAGCGCTATTTCGCGGTGCCGGGCAGCGGCCAACCGCAGGAAGGCGGGCTGGATGTGAATTTCAATCTGTACGGCTATCTGCGTCCGGGCCCGGGAGGTGCACGTGGCCACTGAACAGGCGGGGATGCAGCGTTTTCTGCGCGCCGGGCCGTTGACATGGGTGTTGGCGGCGGTCTGCGCCTGGGCGTTGCTGCTGTGGTTGGGCAGCTTGCTGGGCATGGGCGCGCGTCCGGGCGCGATGCCAGCACTGCCGGCGCAAGCACTGCCATCGCCGGCGGCGGTGGTGCCCGATCGCATTGGGCCATTGGCGCAATATGCCGAAGCGGCGGCACGGCCTTTGTTTACCGAAGACCGCAAGCCGCGCGCGTTTTTGGCCACCGCACCGGAAGACGGCGACGCTGCGGCCAGTAGCAGCATGAATTTCATCCTGACCGGGGTGTTGATCAGCCCCGCTGTGCGTTTGGCGATCCTGCAACCCAATGGCGGCGGGCAGTCCCAGCGTGTGCGCGTGGGCAGCACCCCGGAAGGTGCCGCCGGCTGGCGTCTGCTCGACGTGCAGCCGCGCCGCGCCGTGTTTGAAGGCCCGAGCGGGCAGATGACGCTGGACCTGCGCACTTTTGGTGTGGCGGGTGCACCGGCTGGAGTTGTGAAGGCTGCCACCGAAGCTGCCGCTGCCGCCGAAGCTGCCGCCGCAGGTCCACCGATGCCGCCACCAACGCCGGATGAAGCCAAGCGAATCGAAGAAATCCGCAAGCGCATCGAAGCCCGGCGTGCGCAGTTGCAATCACATAATCCACCGCCGCCACCGGTACCACACGCCAGCAATGCGGCCAGCAATACGACCAGCACAACTGCCAGTTCCCGACCGGGGCTGCAGGAGGTGAAAGAATGATCCAACCCCATGCCATGACCCGGATGTTCCAGCCCATGACTGTGCGCAATGTTTCGATTTCCTTGTTGGCCGGGGCATTGGCCGCCTGCGCCAGCGCCCCGCAACCGTTGGTATCCCGCAATCATCGTGTCGATGCGGATGCAGCGCAGGCCAGCACCGGTGATATTCGCAAGGACGTCTTGCAAGAGCTCGGCAGTGACGGCCCGCAGCCGGTGATACGTCGTGGCAGTGGCGCCACCATCAATCAAAAGGTGGCCAGCGCGCCACCGCCGGCACTGGCCAGCAGCGGGCAGGCCAGCTTCAATTTTGAAGGGGAATCCTTGCAGGCGGTGGTCAAGGCCATTTTGGGCGACATGCTGGGGCAGAGCTACAGCATTGCGCCGGGGGTGCAGGGCACGGTGACCGTGGCCACCCAAAAACCGGTAGGTTCGGCCGGTGCACTCAGTCTGCTGGATCAGGTGTTGGCGCAAAACAACGCACGCATGGTGTATAGCGATGGTCGCTACAACATCGTGCCGGCGGATCAGGCCTTGCAAAACGGGGCGGTGTTGCGCAGCGGTTCGCCGGCGTTGGCGCGGGGGTTTGAATCGCGGGTGGTGCCACTGCACTACGTGTCGGCCACCGAAATGGAAAAAATCCTCAAGCCTTACGCGCGGCAGGGCTCCATCGTCACCGTCGATGGCGCGCGCAACCTGATCACCATTGCCGGCACCCGTTCCGAACTCGAAAACTATCTGCGCACCATTCAAGTGTTTGACGTGGATTGGATGTCCAGCATGTCGGTGGGCGTCTTCCCGCTGCAATCGGGCAAGGCCACCGACGTGGTGCAGGATTTGGAACGCGTGTTTGGCGAACAAGGCAAAACCCCGGTGGCGGGGATGTTCCGCTTCATGCCATTGGAAGCCACCAATTCGGTGATGGTGATTTGCAGCCAGCCCAATTATCTGGACGAAATTCGCCAGTGGATCGACCGCATCGAAGGCGGTAGCGGTGATGGCCGGCTGTTCTCGTATGAATTGAAATACATCAAGGCGCGTGATCTGGCTGACCGCCTGTCCGAAGTGTTTGGCGGTGGCAAGGGCAGCAGCCAAGGCGATGATGCGGGATCGCTGATGCCGGGTGTGCAAGGCGTAGAGCTGCGTGATGGCAGTAATGATGACCGTTCGGGTTTGTCCTCCACCACCAGTGGCAGTGGCGGTTTGGGGCAGGGCGGCAGCTTGCCGCAATCGCGCGGCGGCAATGGCCGGGTGACCTTGAAAGTGGGCGGCGCCGAGGTCGGCGTGTCGGCGGTGGAAGACACCAATTCGCTACTGGTGCGCGCCAGTGCCGCGCAGTGGAAGTCGATACGCGAAGTCATCGAGCGCCTCGATGTGATACCGATGCAGGTGCAAATCGAAGCGCAAGTGGTCAGCGTGGCATTAAAGGGTGATCTGCAATACGGGGTGAGCTGGTATTTTGACCATGCCGTGGGCGACAAAGGCTTGCCGTACCCGACCGGGCGCAAAAGCTGGAGCTCGTATTCCAGCAGCATTGCCAACGTACCCAATGCCGGCAATATGCTGAGCTGGACATTCTTGGGTAGCAGTGCGGCGGCGATCGTCAGTGCGCTGGATTCGGTCACCGATGTGCGCACACTGTCGTCGCCCTCGGTGCTGGCACAAAACAACCGCGAAGCCACCCTCAACGTCGGCCAGAAGATCCCGATCGCCTCGGTCAGCTTCAACCCCAATGGTGGCGGCACCAATGGCACCTACAGTCAGGTGCAATATCTGGATACCGGCATCATCCTCAAGGTGCGCCCGCGCATCACCCGCGACGGCATGGTGTTTTTGGATATCGTGCAGGAAGTCAGCAAGCCCACCGGGATTGCGGATGCCAACGGCAATGTGCGCATCGACACCAATAAAGTCACCACCAGTGCGGTGGCCCCCAGCGGCGACACCATCGTGCTGGCTGGCTTGATTACCGACGGCACCCAGAAAGGGTCAACGGGTGTGCCGGGGCTCAGCCGGATTCCCATTATCGGCGGCTTGTTCGGCCAGCAAGGCAGCAGCAAAACCCGTGATGAGCTGGTGGTGCTGATCACCCCCACGGTGGTGCGTAACCCACTGGAAGCGCGCAACTTGACCGACGAATACGGGCGTCGTTTCCGCGCGCTTGACCCGATCTACAAACCGAAGAAGCAGTGAGTCAGGAAGGCGCGTCCTGGCCAATCGTACTGGTGCCGGTGGGTACCAACGAGGATGCGTTGGATGCGTGTTTGGCGGCCTTGGATGCCAGCACACCCGCCGGCACGCGGGTGTGGTTGGCCGATGATGCACAAGCCGGCCCGCGTGGGTTGGCCATCATCCAGCGCTGGCTGCAAGCAACCCGGTTGCAAGCGGCGCATACCCGCCGCAGCCGGCCCTTGGGTGAAGCTGCACATCTGGCACAAGCCCTGCACGCTTGCGGCGAGACCGATGTGGCGGTGCTGGCCGAGGATGCACGGCCAACCCCCGGCTGGTTGCAACAGTTGCGCAATTGCTTGTTGCACGATGCCCGCAGTGTGACCGCGACCCCGTGGTGCAATGCCGGCGAAACCGCTGCGTGGCCGCGCATCGGTGAAATCACGCCACTGGCATACGCGCCTGCACGCTTGGCCGAGGCCTGCACAGAGGTGCCGCCCGACTATCCCGCGTTACCCGCGGCGGTGGCGCATGCCGTGTTGCTGCGCGGCCACGCGCGGGTGGCCGCAGGGGGCGTGGATGCCACCAGCTTTCAATCGTGGTATGCCGCCTTGATTGATTTGTCGCTGCGCATGGCGGGCCTTGGTGGGCGCAATGTGTTGTGCGATAGCGCGTTTGTGCTGCGCGATGCGGAAAGCGCCCCGCAGCCCGGTGATTTGGATGCGCTGGCGGTCCGTTGGCCGCGCTGGCATGCCGCGCTGGCCGACTGTCTGATGCATGACCCGCTGCAACCACAACGGCAGCGCTTGCAACAGCATTTGGATACGCGACAACGGCTGCCGCCACAGCCGGACCTGTTTGCGACATCGCCATGACCACCCTCGACAGCGCGGCCATCGCCGTTATCGTGGTGGCCTATAACAGCGAAGAAACTTTGGATGCGTGCTTGCAACGCTTACGCGCTGCCGAGGGTGTTGCGCAGATTCGGGTGATCGACAACGCCTCGCGCGATAGCAGCATGGACATCATCCAGCGTCACGCACTGGCCGACCCGCGCCTGCGCTTCATTGCCAACCCCGACAACCCCGGGTTTGCGGTGGCCTGCAACCAAGGTGCAACTGCGAGCGAGGCGGCGTGGTTGGCCTTCGTCAACCCCGACTGTTTTGTGGAAATCGACACGCTGGTGCGGCTGCGCGCGCACGCGCAAGCACACCCTTGTGCCTTGATTGGTGCGGATTTGGTGGATGAAAACGGCCTGCGCGATGCCGCCGCGCGTAGGCGTGACCCCGACTTTACGGCGATGCTGCGTGACCCTTCGCGTTCGCGCTTAGGCCTGCCGTTGGTGCCCACGCAAACCGTGCAAGCGGTGGATGCAGTGTCCGGCGCGTTGCTGTTGCTGTCGCGCGTGCTGTTCGCGCGTATTGACGGTTTTGATGCCGGTTATCGTCTGCATGCCGAAGACTTGGATCTATGCCGGCGCGCGCGCGCGGCAGGTGCTTATGTGGGCTGTGCCAACGATGTGCGCGTGGTGCATGTGCGTGGTGTCTCGTCGCGATCGCGGCCTGTGTTTGTGGAGTGGCACAAGCACCGAGGCCTGTGGCGTTACTTCAGTAAATTTGAAGCGCCGCAACGTGGCGTCTTCACGCGCTTGGCGGTGTTTGCCATGATCGCGGCAAGATGGCCTTTGGCCGTGGCCAAGGCCTGCTGGCGGCGATGGAAAAGTTGATTTAGCTCTGTCAACCTTTGTGAAAATGAGGCGTTAGCGTTTAGCAAGGGTGCTGCCGCAAGGCGCGAACGGGAGACCAGCGATGCACAAGTCCAGAGTCCTGCTTGCAACGGGATTGTTCGTAAGCGTGCTGGCCTTGGCCGGTTGTGGCGGCGGTGGCAGCAGCAATAGTGGTGGTGGCACTCCACCGCCGCCACCGCCACCGCCGCCACCGGCCGCGATCACCGATGCCGACGCCGCGCGGTTTTTGACCCAAGCCACGTTTGGGCCCACCCGTGCCGAGATCGCCAAGGTCAAGCAGTTGGGCTACGCCAAATGGATCGATGCACAACTGGATCCTGCGCAGACGCCGACAACCTTGGTGCTGCCGCATATTCAACAGATTTTGGCCAATGGCTTGGCACAAAACGACTTGAGTCAGGCGCATCGGCGCAATGCATGGCTGTGGTTTGCCGCCACCGCACCCGATCAACTGCGCATGCGTATGGATCTGGCGCTGAGTGAGATTTTTGTGGTGTCCGATCAAGAAAGCGGGCGTGCACAGATCCCGCGTGTGGCCGACTATCAGGACACACTTGCACGAAATGCGTTTGGCAAATATCGCGACGTATTGAAAGCGGTGACCCTGCACCCGGCGATGGGGGTGTATCTGAGTCATGCCGGCAATCGCAAAGCCAGCAATGACGGGAAAATCCAGCCGGATGAAAACTACGCCCGCGAGGTGATGCAGTTATTCAGCATTGGCCTGCTGGAGCGTAACCCCGACTTCAGTCCCAAGCTGGATAACAAGGGGCAGCAAATCCCCACCTATGATCAGTCGGTGATTTCGGCGATGGCGCGGGTGTTCACCGGCTGGACATATGCCGGGCAAAGTGACGCGCAGTTTGGGCGGATCAATACAACCAGTTACGCGCCGATGGAGTGCCATCCTGCCTTTCACGACAGCGCGCCCAAAACAATTTTTCACGGCATTGTTGTGGCCAATGGCAGTGATTGCGCCAAAGACTTGGATCAAACCCTGGATGCACTCAGCAACCATGCCAATGTCGCGCCGTTCATCAGCCGCCAGTTGATCCAGCGGTTTGTCACCAGCAATCCCAGCCCCGCCTACATTGGTCGTATCAGCAAGGTGTGGGCGGACAATCAAGGAAACCTTGGGCAAGTGCTGCGCGCCATTTTGTTGGATGCGGACGCGCGCAACCCACCCGCCGGCAACGATGCCAATTTCGGCAAGCCACGCGAGCCGTTGTTGCGGCTTGCACATCTGTGGCGGTCATACGAGGCCAAGTACGTGCCGCCTGCGGATGGCAGCCTGCGGTTTCGCATTGGTGGCATGGATGATCTGAGCATCCCTATCGCGCAGGACTCACAGCGCGCACCGTCGGTCTTCAACTTCTTTGAACCCGATTATCGTCTGCCCACCAGCGATGGCAGTCAGGGCGTGTATGCCCCCGAATTGCAAATCATCAACGAGTCCACCTTCACCAGTGGGCACAATCAAAGCGATGCGCTGTTGTGGAATTACGCACTCACCGCCGCACCGACCGCAAACACCAAAGCGCCGATCGTGGATATCACCCGCTTGGTGCAATTGGCCGATGCCGGGGATCACGCGGGCATGGTGCAAGACGTGAATCTGCTGCTGTTTGCAGGCGGCATGTCCACCGCCACCAGTACCACCTTGAAGACCATGCTGGACAGACTGCGCAGCGATGGTCGCAACAGTTCCGAACGTGCGCGCTCGTTGTTGCTGGTGGCATTGCTCTCGCCCGAATACGCCATCCAACGCTGATCCACATCCATTGACAGTACCGCCGCAACGCAGCGGCAGACCGGGAGCACACCCATGTCACATTCCACACGCGAAGACCGCCGCCGCTTCTTGCGCGGGCTCAGTGCCGCATTGGCGGGTGGCGCCGCCAGCGCGTTCATTCCGCAATTTGATTTGGTGGGTCGTGCGCTGGCAGCAGAGCCCCCCGTAGGCGAATACCGCGCACTGGTATGCATTTTTCTGTACGGCGGCAATGACTCGTTCAATATGCTGATCCCGCAAGCGCAGGACGAATACAACTTGTATCTGGCCAGCCGTGGTGGCGTGTATGACGCCAACAGCAATCCATACGGGCTGGGCATCGCGCGTGATGCGTTGAGCGTCATCACCGATGGCAGTGGTAAATCCTGGGGCATGCATCCGGCAATGGCCGAGGCCGCGCCGTTGTTCGCCAATGGCGAGCTGGCATTTTTGGCCAATGTGGGCAGCTTGACCCAACCGCTGAGCAAGAGCCAATACGCCACTGACCCGCTACCGCCCTATCTGTTCTCCCACAACGATCAACAACGGCAATGGATGCGTGGGCATTCCACCGGCACCCATGTGGCCAATGGCTGGGGCGGATTATCTGGCGATCTATTGGCCGCACAAAATATTGGCTTGAAAGAACTGCCGCCGACGATTTCGTTGTTTGGCAACAACTTGTATCAAAGTGGCACCGCCGCGTTACCGTATGCACTGGCGGCCAGTGGCCCTGCTGAACTGGCACGCATGAGCAGCACCGGCGGCAATGCCGATGCCATCCGCATGCAGGCGTTAGAAGAGTTGTTGAAGGCCGCACATCCACAGCCAATGGAAGCCCGCTACAGCAAGCTGGGGCGAACCTCGATCGACGTCAATGGCGTGCTGCGGAGCGCCTTGAAGCCGGAAAACAACGGCGACATCGCCACCACCTTTCCGCCAACGTTTCTGGCCGCACAACTGCGCATGATTGCGCGGCTGATCAAAGTCAGTCAGACCGCGTCAATCGGGCACCGGCGGCAAATCTATTTTGCCGGTCTAGGCGGGTTTGATACGCACGACAATCAGATGGATCCCAGCCGGCATGCCGCGCTGCTGGGGCAAATCGCAGGTGCTTTGGCGGCCTTCCGAAATGGCTTGCAAGAAATTGGCATGCTCAACAACGTCACCACGTTCACCATGAGTGATTTTGGCCGCACCTTGAACAGCAATGGCAATGGCACCGACCACGCTTGGGGCGGCGTGCAGCTGGTGATGGGCGGTGCGGCGGCCAATGGTGGCGCGTTGCAGGGGCGCAAGGTGTGGGGCCAATACCCACTGCTGGAGCTCGACGGCGAACAATCGGTGGGCCGTGGCCGGATGATCCCGACCACGTCACTGCAACAATATGGCGCGACTTTCGCCAGCTGGCTGGGTGTGGGCGATGCCAACTTGGCCACCATTTTTCCGGGCATTGGTAATTTCAATGCGCCCAAACTGGGGTTTTTGGGTTAGCCAAATTCAGCGATAACGGTTGATGTTGTCGCGCAACTCACGCGCGGCATCGGCCGCCGCGTCGGCGTAGCCTTCACCGCGCGAGGCATACAGGATCCCGCGCGAAGAATTGATCATCAGCCCGCTGCCGTCGGCGGTTTTACCGTTTTTCACCACCGCTTCCACATCCCCGCCTTGTGCGCCGATACCCGGAATCAGCAGCGGCATCTCACCGACGATGGCGCGGATCACGCGCAGTTCTTCGGGGAAGGTGGCACCCACCACCAGTGCGCAGTTGTCATCGCGGTTCCAGTCTGCGGCAATCGTGCGGGCAATGTGCTGATACAGCGGCGCGCCGCCCACATCCAACTCTTGAAAATCACGCGCACCCGGGTTGGAGGTGTGGCATAAAAACACGCAACCGCGATCGTTGTACTCCAAAAACGGTTGCGCCGAATCCTTGCCCATGTATGGGTTCAGCGTGACCGCATCTGCACCAAAACGCTCGAATGCCTCGCAGGCATATTGCTGCGCGGTGCTGCCGATATCGCCGCGCTTGGCGTCCAGAATCACCGGCACATCCGGGTGCGCGCCGTTGATATGCGCGATCAAGCGTTGCAACGCCGCCTCGCCATGATTGTGCGCGGCGAAATAGGCAATCTGCGGCTTGAACGCACAAGCGTACTCGGCAGTGGCATCCGCAATATCGCGGCAAAAATTGAAAAGCGCGTCGTCGTCAGCAACAAAGTGATCCGGAAATTTTGCCGGATCGGGGTCCAGCCCCACACACACAAGGGAGTTGGCTTGCTGCCAGCGGCTGCGGAGTTTTTGGGTGAAGGTCATGGGGCGGTATTTTCGCGCAGTTGCAGCAAAAAATCCGCAGGCGTAAGAATAGCGAACGGGGTTTGCCCCGCCAATGCCAGCAGATCACGATCCCCACTGACCAGTAAGTTCGCGCGGCCAGCGATGGCCAGTTGCAAAAACGGCAGGTCAAACGGATCGCGGCACTGGGGGGTTGCGGGGGCGGGGTGCGCAATCAAGATGCTGACGGTGTACGGCAGGTAGTCGGCTAGCAGCTCGTGTTGGTCATCGGCGCTTAGGTGAAATTTTGGATAGGCCAAGACGCGTAGCAGTTCTTGCACAGTCGCGGTGCTCACCAAGGGAACAATGCCGCCTTGCTGCCATGCTTGCCGCAGTTTTGCGGCATTCGGGTTTCTAAAGACAAGGGCGGACAGCACCACATTGGTGTCGAGTACCACCCGGATCGCGCGGCTCACGGCTTGCGCTTGCTGGTCTTGGACGATGGCTCGGGCGATTTTTTTGGCAATGCCGCTGCGGGTTTGACGGGGTAGGCCGCTTTGGGTTCAGTCACCCGCCGACGTGCCCATGCCACGGCATCGTCGATATCACCTGCATCCAATGCCAGCTCCGCCAGCTTGGCGCGGACCGCGTCGGCACGCTGGATTCGCACCGGCGTCAGGATGATGACGCCGTCGCGGGTCTGCACGTCGAAATACTCCGTCGCGCCCACCGCCGCCGTTGCAGCCTTGGGCAGCGTGAGCTGGTTCTTGGCGGTGAGTTTGGTGAGCATGATGATCGCCAAAGCAAGGATTCCTTACTTTGGCGATTCCGGTGGGCGCAGTCAAGCCCGGGTGCGTTTCAGTTCAGTTCTTCAAGCGGAGGAAGCCGCTTGACGATCTTCATCGTCTCCACGCTCACGGTGACGATGCGCTTGACCAGATTGAGGATGTAGGCCGGGTCGTCCAGTTTGTGGCCTCCAGAAACGGAAAACGCCGGGAAATCCCGGCGTCTGGTTCCACGTCGTCGCGTTGGATTACTTCAGCGCCTTGAACCGCAAGCGCTTCGGCGCGGCGTCGTCGCCCATGCGGCGCTTCTTGTCTTCCTCGTACTCGCGGTAGTTGCCTTGGAAGAATTCCACGTGCGAGTCGCCTTCGAAGGCGAGGATGTGGGTGGCGATGCGATCGAGGAACCAGCGGTCGTGGGAGATCACGAAGGTGTTGCCGGGGAACTCCAGTAGCGCGTCTTCCAGTGCGCGCAGGGTTTCGATGTCGAGGTCATTCGAGGGTTCGTCGAGCAGCAGCACATTGCCGCCTTGCAGCAGTGTCTTCGCCATATGCAAGCGGCCGCGCTCACCGCCGGACAACGCACCGACCATCTTTTGCTGGTCTTGGCCCTTGAAGTTGAAGCGGCCGATGTAGGCGCGCGACTGAATTTCGACGCCGTTGATGTTGAGGATGTCCAGCCCGCCGGACACTTCTTGGAACACCGTGTGGTTGCCTTCCAGCGCGCCACGGCTTTGATCCACGTAGGCAAGATTGACCGTCGGGCCGACGTTGATCGTGCCGCTGTCGGGTTTTTCCTGTCCGGTGATCATCTTGAACAGGGTGGACTTACCTGCGCCGTTGGGACCGATGATGCCGACGATGGCACCCGGTGGCACGATGAGAGAGAGATTGTCGATCAATAGGCGGTCGCCGAATTTCTTCGACACATTTTTGAATTCGATGACGCTGTTACCGAGGCGCTCGCCCGGTGGGATGAAAATTTCGTTGGTCTCGTTGCGGCGTTGATAATCGACCGACTGCAATTCATCCAAGCGTGCCAAACGCGCCTTACCCTTGCTGCGGCCGCCCTTGGCGTTTTGCCGTGCCCATTCCAATTCTTTCTGGATGGCCTTTTGGCGGGCTTTTTCCTGATTGTCTTCTTGCTTCAGGCGCTCATCTTTTTGTTGCAACCATTCGGTGTAGTTACCCTTCCACGGAATGCCACGGCCGCGATCGAGTTCCAAAATCCATTCGGCGGCGTTGTCGAGGAAGTAGCGATCATGGGTGACCGCCACCACGGTGCCGGTGTAGCGGTGCAGGAATTGTTCCAACCATTCCACCGATTCGGCATCCAAGTGGTTGGTGGGTTCGTCGAGCAGCAACATGTCGGGCTTTTGCAGCAGCAGGCGGCATAGCGCCACGCGGCGTTTTTCGCCACCGGACAGCTTGCCAACAATGGCATCCCACGGCGGCAGGCGCAGCGCGTCGGCGGCCACTTCCAACTGGTTTTCCAAGGTATGCGCATCGCCGGCGGCGAGAATGGCTTCCAGGCGTTCTTGCTCTTTGGCCAGCGCGTCGAAATCGGCACCGTCTTCGGCATACGCGGCATACACCGCATCCAGCGCGGCCTGCGCTTGCAGCACCTCGCCCACGCCTTCTTCCACGGCCTGGCGCACCGTGTGTTCGGGGTTGAGCTCGGGCTCTTGCGCCAGATAACCCACCTTGATGCCGGGTTGCGGGCGTGCCTCGCCTTCAAAATCCTTATCCACCCCGGCCATGATTTTCAGCACGGTGGACTTGCCGGCACCGTTCAAGCCCAGCAGGCCGATTTTGGCCCCCGGGAAGAAACTCAGCGAGATGTCCTTGATGATCTGCCGCTTGGGCGGCACCATCTTGGACACGCGGTTCATGGTGTAGATATATTGCGAGGACATGCAGGCTCCGGGCGTGCGATGGCGGCCTGCACCGGGCAGGGCCGCGAAGAGGGAAGCGGAATCGGTGAATTATAGCGCCTGCACCGCAAGGCTTCCGAGTGCGACCGCCAACCACACCCCAAGCCCCAGCAAAATAGGGCGTGGGCCGGTGGCGCGCATCTGCGCAAGGTTTGCGCTCAGGCCAATGGCGGCCAGTGCCAGCACCATGGCAAGGTCGCTGGCAAGATGCAGGCTTGGCAGGGCGCGGATGGGCACCCACCCGGCGCTGCGCAGCATCGAGGCGGCAATAAACCACACAATGAACCACGGGAAAAACCCGCCCCGCAGCGGTGATGCTGGGCCGGCGGTGGCGTGCGTGCGGGCGCGCAAGGCCAGTGCGCCAGCAAGCAACAGACAGATCGGCACAATCATGCTGGCCCGCGCCAGTTTGACGATCACCGCGTAATCGCCGGCAGCGTGGCCATAGGCATAGCCTGCGGCGACGACGGAAGACGTGTCATTGATGGCGGTGCCCGCCCATAGCCCAAATTGGCTGGCATCCATCCCCAGCATGTGGCCCAAGGGCGGAAAGAACAGCACGGCGAGCAGGTTGAACAGAAAAATCGTGGAGAGCGCAAACGCGGTGTCGTGCTCGTCGGCACGCAGGATGGGGGCCACCGCCGCAATGGCCGAAGCTCCGCAAATGGCCGTGCCCACACCCACCAAGACTGCCAGTTTTCCGGGTATCTGCAGCCAGCGGTGCAACAGCCACGTGGCGATGCCGGCCAGTGCCAGCGTGGCCAAGGTGACATGCAGCGAGGCTTGGCCCACGCGCGCCACGTCGTGCAGATTCAGGCCAAAGCCCAGCAGCACGATGGCGGCCTGCAAGACGTATTTGCCGGTAAATTCAATTCCCGGCTGGTAGCGTGCGGGCGGCGTCCATGCGCTGCGCAAGACCACCCCCAGCACAATGGCCAAGACTGCGCCGCCCACCAGCGGCAATGCCATGCCGCCGAGCCACGCCAAGAGTGCAGGCACACAGGCCAACAGCAGGCCGGGCCATAGACCTGAAACAGAGGACACACGCAGCATGGTGGGGGTTTCTGAATCCGAAGCCGTCATTTTTGCAGGTTTTGGGCGGCGGCATGATGATTTTGCATATCGATATGCCATTAGGTTGGCGGCATCCTCGGTGTCGCCGCCCTCGGGCTACAATCGCAATCCCCCCAACCCCCCCGGAGTCCCCCATGTTCTCCCGTGCCGACACGCTTGCCACTTTTGATCCTGAACTGGCCAAGGCCATTACCGATGAAGACCGTCGCCAGGAGGATCACGTCGAGCTGATCGCCTCTGAGAACTACGCCAGCCCACGGGTGATGGAGGCCCAAGGCAGCCAGCTCACCAATAAATATGCGGAAGGCTATCCGGGCAAGCGTTATTACGGCGGTTGCGAATATGTCGATGTGGCCGAGCAGCTGGCGATCGACCGCTTGAAGCAATTGTTCCAAGCCGACTACGCCAATGTGCAGCCGCACAGCGGCTCGCAGGCCAACCAGGCGGTGTATTTCGCGCTGCTGCAACCGGGCGACACCATCCTGGGCATGTCGCTGGCACATGGCGGCCACTTGACCCATGGGGCCAAGGTCAATGCCTCGGGCAAGCTGTTCAATGCGGTGCAATACGGCGTCAACGATGCTGGCCTGATTGATTACGACGAAGTCGAGCGGCTGGCGCTGGAACACAAGCCGAAGATGGTGGTGGCTGGGTTCTCGGCGTATTCGCAAGTGGTCGATTGGGCGCGCTTCCGCGCCATCGCCGACAAGGTGGGTGCGTATCTGTTCGTGGACATGGCGCACGTGGCCGGGCTGATCGCCGCCGGTGTGTACCCCAGCCCGGTGCCGCATGCACATGTTGTCACCTCGACCACCCACAAGACCCTGCGCGGCCCGCGTGGCGGCATCATCATCGCCAGCCGCGCCGCGATGGGCGATGCGGCCGACGAAATCGAAAAGAAGCTGCAATCCATCGTCTTTCCCGGCATTCAGGGTGGCCCGCTGATGCACGTGATCGCGGCCAAGGCGGTGGCGTTCAAGGAAGCGCTGGATCCGTCCTTCAAGACCTATCAGCAGCAAGTGGTGAAGAACGCGCAGGCGATGGCGAAGGTCATCATTGCGCGTGGCTACAAGATCGTTTCCGGCGGCACCGAAAATCATCTGATGCTGGTCGACATGATTGGCAAGGACGTGTCCGGCAAGCAGGCCGAGGAGGCGCTGGGCAAGGCCCACATCACCGTCAATAAAAACTCGGTGCCCAACGACCCGCGCAAGCCCTTCGTCACCTCGGGCCTGCGCATCGGCACCCCGGCGGTCACCACCCGTGGCTACAAGGAAGCCGACTGCGTGGCGTTGGCCGAGTGGATTTGCGATGTGCTGGACAACCCCACCGACGACAACGTGATCGCCGGCGTGCGTGGCAATGTTGAACTGCAGTGCAAGCAGTTCCCGGTGTACGGCTAAGCCTTGCACTGCCCGTTCTGCCAGCACAGTGATACCCGCGTGATTGATTCGCGGGTGTCCGAAGACGGCGCGACGATTCGCCGCAGGCGCGGTTGCGAGGCCTGTGGCGAGCGTTTTTCCACTTTGGAAATGATCGAACTGAAATTGCCGGCCATCATCAAATCCGATGGTCGGCGCGAAGCCTTCGATGCGCGCAAACTACGGGTGGGGTTCGACCGTGCGCTGCAAAAGCGGGCGGTATCGGAAGAAAAAATTGAGGCGGCAGTGCGCGCAGTGGTGCATCAACTGCGCATGACCGCCGAGCGCGAAATTGATTCGCGCCGGGTTGGCGGCTTTGTGATGGATGAGCTGCGCAAGCTCGATCATGTGGGTTATGTGCGGTTTGCGTCGGTGTACCGCAGCTTTGAAGACGTGGCCGACTTCCGCGAAGAACTCGACCGGCTGGAACGCGAATTGCCGGGTGAGGGGCAATTGCCATTGCTGGGTGGGGTCGCCGACGGCGGGAAAGGGAAAAAACGATGAGTGCTTTTTCCGCCACCGATCACGCACTGATGGCGCGCGCGCTGCGCTTGGCCGAACGCGGCCTCTACACCACGCGGCCCAACCCGATGGTGGGCTGCGTGATCGCGCAAGGCGATGCCGTGGTGGGCGAGGGCTGGCACCAGCGCAAGGGTGGGCCGCATGCGGAAGTGTTTGCATTGCAAGCGGCAGGCGCGCAAGCGCGCGGTGCAACGGCATATGTGACGCTGGAGCCGTGCGCGCATCACGGCAGCACGCCGCCGTGCGCAGACGCCTTGATCGCCGCCGGTGTCGGCCGTGTGGTGGCGGCGATGCGCGATCCGTTTCCGCAAGTGGATGGGGCTGGTTTCGAGAAGCTCAGCGCGGCGGGGATTGCGGTTGAATTCGGCCTGATGGAAGCGCAGGCGCGTGAACTCAATCGCGGCTTTCTGACCCGAATGGAGCGCGGGAGGCCGTGGTTGCGGGTGAAGTTGGCCACCAGTTTGGATGGCCGTACCGCGATGGCCTCGGGGGATTCCAAATGGATCAGTGGCGAGGCCTCGCGCCGCGATGTGCAGCGTTGGCGCGCACGCAGCGGTGCGCTGGTCACCGGCGCGGGCACCGTGCTGGCCGATGACCCGCATCTCACCGTGCGCTTGGAAGACGGCAGCGATTTCATCCCGCCACTGCGGGTGGTGTTAGACCCCGGCCTTGCCACGGTGACGCGCGGGCATGTCCGCGAAGGCGCTGCGCCCACGCTCTACATCCACGCCCCCGATGCCAAATTGCCGCGCGGCATTGAAATCGACCACGTCGCCGTGCCGGTGCAAGGCACCCGTTTTGATCTGGATGCCGTGTTGCGCCTGCTGGCTGCACGCGGCATCAATGAAGTGCAGCTGGAAGCCGGCGCCACCTTGGCCGGCGCGTTCTTGTCGGCAGGCCTGGTGGATGAGCTGTTGCTGTATGTCGCCCCCGTCGTGTTGGGCGAGCAAGCGCGGCCATTGTTTGATGGCCTGCATATCGATGCAATGACGCAGCGGATGCAGATGCACCGTGTCGATAGCGCCATTGTCGGCGAAGATTTTCGCTTATTGCTCAGGCCATCGGCGGCGTTGCCCTGAGCCGCGACGGTTCTGCGTGGTTTCACGGCTGGCCCACGTGGCCCACGTGAGGACAATGCCGCACTTCCGTGGATTACCCCGCGTGCTGTGTGTGCGCTTGTAGTTGTGCGACGGCAGCGTGCAGGCGGTCGATCAGTATGGCGACGGCGTCCCCGTGGCCGCTGCGACCGGCGGCTTCCAGTGCGGCGGCGGTTTCGCCCAAGTGGTGTGCGCCCACCAGCCGCGCCGCGCCTTTGATTTTGTGCGCTTGCCGGGTCATGTCGGGTAGCAGAGCGGCAGCATGCAGGCGGTCGAGTTCGGCCATGTCGGCGGCGGTGCTGGCCAAAAAATCGGCAAGTAGCAGTGCGAATTCATCGGGATCACCGCCGGTCAGTTCGGTCAACACCTGACGGTCGAGGATGCCCGCATCCACATCCGCATCTTTACCCGGCGCCTTCTCCGGTTGCGTTATGTGTCCGGTTGCGGTGGCTTGACGATTGTTCTCGGTCTGGATGCGCAGGCTATCGGCCGAACTGGCATCGGCATCGCCTTGGGTATGCGGCAACCAGCGTTGCAGGCAAGCGCCCAAGGTGGCGATCCCGACCGGCTTGGCCAGATAGTCGTCCATCCCGGCATCCAGGCAGCGCTCGGCTTCGCCCTTCAGTGCCGATGCGGTAAGTGCCACCAGTGGCGTGCGCGGCAGGCCACGCTGGGCTTCGTCGCGGCGGATTTCACGCGCCATCTGGTAGCCGTCCATATGCGGCATATGCACGTCGGATAACACCAATGCATAGCGGCCTGTGCGCCACGCCGCCACGCCCTGCACGCCGTCTTCGGCCACTTCCGAGGCATAGCCGGCCAATGCCAATTGTCGTTGGATGACTTGACGGTTGGTGGCGTGGTCATCCACCAACAAAATCAAACTGCGTTCGTGTTCCGCCGTGGTCACGCTGGGCAGTTGCCGGGGGTGGAAGCCGGGGGCTTGTTTGCCGGGCAGTAGCAGGTCGGGCAATTCCTCTTCCGGCGCACGCTGCAAACTGACGTGCAGGCACATGCGGGTGCCCTTGCCGGGTTCCGATGCCATGTCGATGCTGCCGCCCATCAATTCCGCAATCCGGCGGCAGATGGCCAGCCCCAGGCCGGTACCGCCAAAGCGCCGGGTGGTGTCGGTCTCGGCTTGGGCAAAGGGTTGGAACAGTCGCGCCTGCGCCTGGGCACTGATGCCGATGCCGGTGTCGGTCACCGATAACACCAGGGTATCGCTGCCCATCGCGCCATGATTCGGGTCGTGGCGGATACATTCTGCGGCCACCGTGATGCGGCCGCGCTCGGTGAATTTGAGCGCATTCGATAGGAAATTACTGAGTACCTGCCGCAGCCGTACGGGGTCGGCGTAGTGGGCCGGTGCGATGCGTGGGTCGGTCTTGCATTCCAGCAGCAAGCCCTTGCTGGATGCAGAGCCGGAGTAGTTGGCGGTCACGCTGCGCAGTAATTCTGGTAGCGACGTGGGCAACGGCTCCAGCTCCATCTTGCCGGCTTCGATTTTGGAGAAATCCAGAATGTCGCCGATGATGCGCAGCAGCGATTCAGCCGAGCTTTGGATGACCGACAGCGCGCGGCGTTGCTCGTGATCCAGATGGGTGTGGCCCAACACTTCGATCATGCCGGTCACACCGATCATCGGGGTGCGTATTTCGTGGCTCATGGTGGCCAAGAACGCGCTCTTGGCATGGTTGGCATCGCGCGCGCGACTTTCACTCTCACGCAGAGCACGTTCCAGCCGCTTTTGCATGGTCAAGTCGGTGGCCACCGCCAGCAGGCCCACCATGGTGCCGCTGTCATCGCGCATCGCCGACAGTGCCAGCAACACCGGCAAGGTGCGCCCGCGTTGGTGGCGCAGGGCAAATTCGCGTGGTGGTTCGCGGTGCCGGGCCAGCTCGTGCAGCGCCGTCCAATTGGCTGGAATCGTCTTGCCATAGGCTTCACTGAGCGAGCGCGCCAGCGCGCCCAGTGCTTCCGGGTCCAGCACCACATCCAGTGTTTCGCGGGCAAGCAAACTGCCCGCCGGCCAGCCCAGCAAGCGTTCCGCAAATGGGTTGATCTGCGAAAATACGCCATCTTCATCGACCGCAAAAATTGCAGTAGGTGCGGCCTCCAGCAGCAGGCGTTGGAATTGCTCGCGACGTTCCAGCGCAACCCGCACACGTTCGGTATTGCCCAATTGCTCGGTCAGTTGGCCCTCGATGCGGCGCACGTGATCGCGCATGCGCAGAAAACTGTCCATCACCTCGCCAAGTTCGCCGTGCGGGAGATAGCGCGGCTGGGTGGTGTAGTCGTTGTGGGTCATCGCCCGCGCCAATGCGGTCAGGCTTTCCACCCCGCGATAGCCATTGCGCAAGATGCGCCGGCCCAGCACCACCACCAAAAGCAGGCACAGCAAGGACAAACCGAGGCGAATATGACCCAGCCAGCGGGTGCGGGTTTGCTCGGTGGCCACGAGGGTGGTTGCGCGGGTCTGTACCAGACTGTCGAGTCGCTCCAGACGCTGCACCAGTGGGTCGGTGGCGGGAAACAAGTCGTGATCGGCAAACTGGCCAAGGGCAAGGATGTCGCGTTGGCGCAAAATCGTGCGCAGTTGATCGAATGCGGCATCGGCACGCGGACGCGCTTGTTGGGCCTGCACCAACAGCGCTTTTGCTTCGGGATCCATCGGCATCGTTTGCAATGCCTGCCACTGTGTCTGCGATGTCGCTTGGGCGTGTTCGATAACGTTTTCGGCGTGCTGCCAGTCGATCAGGTAATTGCGGGTGCGGAACGTGGTATCGATCAAATCCTGTTCGTAGGCATTGGACAGGCGGCGAATGCGATGCATGCCAGTCAGCACATCGTCTTGGAGTGCGGTCATCGAGCGCTGCATGTAAAACTGCCCAAACTGATCCAGCACCAGCACCAAAAAGCCGGTGAGCAGAAACATCCCGAACAGGCCCAACAGTTGGTGGCGGATCCCGGATTTGGAAGGGTCGAGCAGCATGGCCAGTCCGTGCGTCGGCGTCAGTTGCCTGGGCGCCGCCAGCGCGCCACCGCCGCTTGCATCTCGCTGCCGGGAACAGGTCGCCCAATCAGCCAGCCCTGCGCAATGTCGCAACCCAGCTCCGCCAACATCTGCCAGTCTTCAATCGTTTCCACGCCCTCGGCCACAGTGACGAGGCTCAGCTTGCGTGCCAAGTCCAAACTGGCTTCCACCATCGCGCGCTTGCGTGGCTGCGCATGCGCGGTGAACACGAACTCTTTGTCGATTTTCAACTCGGTAAACGGCACCTGCGCCAACTGCGCCAGCGAGGAATAGCCGGTGCCAAAATCGTCGATCGACAGACCAAACCCTTTCAGCCGCAAACGCGCCAGCAAACCCAACCCGCGTGCGGCATCGGACATCACCGAGCTTTCGGTAATTTCCAGCACCACATCCTCAGGCAAGATGCCGTAGTTTTCGACGATGGCCTGGAAGCGATCAGCTGCGGTGGTATCGGCAAGCGCCAGTGGCGACACATTGACCGACAACTTCAAGCGCATGCCGCTTTGATGCCAGCGTTGTAACCACTGGCAGCCTTGCTCCAGCATGCGGTCGGTCAATAGATTGGCGTAGCCCTCGCGCTCCAGCACGGGCACAAACAGCACCGGGCCCACCACGCTGCCATCGGGGCGCTCCCAGCGCGCCAAGGCTTCGACACCCACCACCTTGCCGTTGCCAAATTCCACCTGCGGTTGAAACCACGGCACGACCTGGCCTTGTTGCAGCGCGGCCACCAGATCGGCCACATTGAAGTCGGCCGCGCCTTCGTCTTGGGTTTCACCGGTGTGCTCACCAAATCGCGCCAGCAAAATTTCCAGTTTTTCGCGGGTCAGTGGTTTTTCCACGCTGCCCAAAACCCGCAGGCCATAGGCGCGGGCCATGCTTTGCACGGTGTGCAGCAATGCCGGGTCCAATGCACTGACCACGGCCACGGAACGCGCCAAACGTTCGTGGGCGATTTGGCCAATACATTCGATGCCATCCATGCCGGGCATGTCCAAGTCCACCAACACCACATCGGGTGCGCTGGACTGCTGCCGCAGCACGTCCAGCGCGTGCAGGCCGTCGGCACCTTCCAAGGTGCGCTCCACGCCAAGCTCGGCCAGTAGGCGCAGCGCAATACGGCGCTGAAAGCCGTGATCTTCAACCACCATTACTTGTAGTTCCGACCAGCTCATGCACTCATCCCCGATGCAGGTAGCGAGGCGCAAGCCTAGCGCAGTGTGGGGCAGGATGGGGGATTGCCGGCTGGAGGCGTGCTGAAGGGGCTGCCCGGGCCGCTACACTCGGCGGTAACACCAGCCGTGGGGATCGCCGTGAATGACCTGTTGCAACTGTCCGCGCCGTGGTGGCATTTCGTGCTGCGCGCCGCCGTCATTTATGTGTTGGTGATGGTGCTGATGCGGATCTCCGGCAAGCGCGCAGTGGGGCAGTTCACACCCTTCGATCTGATCTTGTTGATCTTGATCGGCAATGCCGTGCAGAACGGCATCAACGGGGGCGACAACTCGCTGACCGGTGCACTGGTGATGGCCAGCACCTTGATTGCGTTGAACTATGTTGTGGCGTGGGGTTCGGCGCGGCACGCCGGGTTCCGGCGGTTGGTGGAAGGTGCGCCGGTGGTGTTGGCGCATGCCGGGCATGTGGATCACGCGATGTTGCGCAAACAACTGGTGAGTACCGCCGATTTTGAAACCGCGATGCGCCAAGCCGGGTGCAAGAATGTGGCGGATATCCAGCGCGCCATTTTGGAAACCAACGGGCACATCAGTATTGAGCTTCGCAACAGCAAGCCGGGTTAACGCAGCTCCTGCAACCAGTCACGTGGGCGCAGATAGTCAAGCAGCCGCGCTTCGGCACTGGCAGGTTCGGGGCTGTAGCCGTATTCCCAACGCACCAAGGGTGGCAGGCTCATCAAGATACTTTCGCTGCGTCCACCCGATTGCAGGCCAAACAAGGTGCCGCGATCGAACACCAGATTGAACTCGACATAGCGCCCACGGCGGTACAACTGAAATTGCCGTTCGCGCTCGCCATAGGGCAGATGCTTGCGACGCGCGACGATTGGCAGATAGGCATCAAGAAAGCCGTCACCCACCGCCTGTAAGTAGGCAAAGTCGGTGTCGAAGTCGGTATGCAAATCATCAAAAAACAAGCCGCCGACGCCACGGGTCTCGTGCCGATGTTTCAGGAAAAAATACTCATCGCACCAGCGTTTGTGCGCGTCGTAACGTGCCTGCCCGCCGAATGCTGCGCACAGGTCGCGCGCGCTGCGGTGCCAATGCAGCACATCCTCATCAAACGGATAAAACGGGGTCAGGTCAAAGCCGCCACCAAACCACCAGGCCACCGTTTCGCCATCACGCTGGGCGCGGAAATGGCGCACGTTGGCGTGGGTGGTGGGCAAGTAGGGGTTGCGCGGATGGAACACCAGCGACACACCGACTGCGCGCCACGATGCGCCGGCCAGCTCCGGGCGCGCCACGCTGGCCGACGGCGGCAGCGTGCTGCCGGAGACATCGGAAAACCCGATGCCGGCTTGTTCGAACACCGCACCGTCGCGCAGCACGCGGGTGCGGCCACCGCCGCCTTCGCTGCGCTGCCACACATCTTCGGCGAACACGGCGGAACCGTCGGCCGCGGTAATCGCCATGCAAATGCGGTCTTGCAGGCCGGTCAGGTAACTGCGGACGTTGTCGATGTCGGGAATCACTATGCTCATGGCGCTAGTGTAAAGAGCATTCGCAGCATCACGTGCTGGCGCGCGGCCATGTGCGTGCAATCGCAGCCAAGACATCCGCAGGGCGGGCGCTGCTGGCTTGTTCGACAAGGCGGAAGCCAGCGTCGTGCGCTGCCTGCGCCAGCCGCGCACTGGCGGCGGCCACGCGGACCTTGCGCAAAATGGGCAATAGCGCAGGCGGGGTTTGTGCCAACAACGCATGCAAGGCTTCGCCACTACTCAGCGCCAGCGCCACATGCGCAGGTTGGCGTAATGCGGTGGCAAGCAGGGCCCAACGTTGCTTCGGAATAGTCACCGCTGCGCGCGCATACACGTCCACGCGCAGTACCTGCGCGCCGCGCGCTTGCAAGGTGGGGGCGATCACGCCGCGCCCGCCCGGTGCCGTGACCAAGGCAATGCGCAGGGCATGCACATTGGCCAGTGCCGGCAGGCCCAGCAAGCCCTCGCTGTCCATCCGCGTCGGCGCCAGCGCTGCGATGCCTGCACGCGCCAGCGCGCGCTGGGTGCCGCGGCCCACTGCCAGCCAGTGCTGGCCATGGCGCGCATGCAGGGGATGCAAGGTGGCGGCGGCACGCACCGCATTGGGGCTGGTAAACAACAGCACATCGGCGGCCAGTGCGGCGAGCAGCGCGGTGCGCGTCTGCACGCTGGCCAGCGGTGTAATGGCGAGTGGAGACAATGCCAAAAGACGCGCACCATGCCGCGCGCATGCCGCCCGCAAACTGGCGTGCTGTCCGCGCGGTCGCAGCGACAATACGGTGCAGTGTTGAAGCGGAAGTGATTGATCTGCAAGACGCGGCATGTGCCAAGCTTGGCATAGCCGGCCCGCATACGGCAGGCTTTGCAGATGGACGCACTCACGCAGCACGCGGCGCTGGACGCTTTGGCCGCACATTTCAATGGCATGCCGCCAGTGGCCGGCATGCATCCGCACATTCTGGACTGGCAGCACGGCAAGTTGCGCGTGCAGGCGCCGCTGGCCGCCAACATCAACGACAAAGGCTGTGCCTTCGGCGGCAGTTTGGTATCGCTGATGACGATTGCCTGCTGGGGGCTGGTGTCGCTGGAATTAGCGCAGGCCCAGTTGCATGCCGATATTTTTGTGGCCGACAGTCGCGTGCGCTATCTCAAGCCGGTGTTTGAAACGATCGTGGTGGAAGCGGTGTTTGATGATGCCGGCGAACACGCGCAACTGGCCGCAACCCTGCGTCGGCAAGGGCGTGCGGGGATTCGCTTGCACGCCAAGACCATACTGGCCGAAGGTGGCGTTGCGGCAACGTTTGTGGGCCGTTATGTCGCGATTGGCAAGACCTAAACCATAAACCCGTTAGGATGCGAGCTTCCCCCGGCGGAGAGTCCGCGATGTTTCGATTGCTACTGCGCTGTGTGTTGATTGCCTGCTTGGCCATGTTGGCGGGTTGCCCCAAGTCTGCCAGCAAAGGCACCGCACTGGATGAAATTCAGTACACCTGGTCGGCAGCGATTCGCTGGGGCGACTTCGAGGGCGCATGGGGTCTGGTTGATCCCAAGGTGCGCGAAGCCCATCCGATGACCGATTTGGATTTTTCCCGCTTCAAACAAGTCCAAATTTCGACCTATCGCGATACCGGCAGCAGTGTCTTGGGGGGCGAAGTGGTGCGCGACATCGAAATTGGCGTCATCAATCGCAACACCTTGGCCGAACGCAGCGTGCGCTATCGCGAGCGTTGGCGCTATGACGAAGCCGCCAAAACCTGGTGGCTGACCTCGGGGATGCCGGATTTGTGGCAGGGCGAGTAAAGTCGCGCCCGCGAAGTGAGCGCGTACGGACGAGGCGGCAGGTACAATTGCCGCCCCGTGATTCGTGGTAGTTGCCGTGACCTTTGCCGACCTGGCCGCCTTTGCTGGCCGTAATCCCGTGTTGTCGCTGGCCTTGGTGGGCCTGACGGTGGCCATCATCGTCAATGAAATCCTTGGCCTGCTGAGCGGTGTGCGTCGCATCGGCCCGGCGCAACTGACCGCCTTGGTCAACCGCGATAACGCCTTGGTCGTGGATTTGCGCGCGATCGGCGATTTCGAAAAAGGCCATATTGCCGGCGCCAAAAACGTGCAGATGAGCCAGTTCGATCCCGAGAACAAAGCGCTGGCACCGGCCAAGGCGTTGCCGGTGGTCTTGGTTTGCCAAGCTGGGCAAACCGCGCACACCGCCGCCAAGCGCTTGCGTAAAGCCGGCTTTGCGCATGTCGCGGTGCTGGAAGGCGGCATCCAGGCGTGGCAATCGGCCGACCTGCCGCTAGTCAAGGGGCGCTGAGCCGCTTGCGCGCATCAATGGCGGCGCGGTTGCCCTTGTGAATGGCCATCGCCACCCCATGTCTTAGCGTATCGCCCGCCAACGGTGCGATAATTCCCTATTACCTGTGTGCCATACGCACATTCAAACGCATACCTTGGAGTTGTCCATGTCCGATGAAATCCTGAACGGTGCCACTCCGGTTGCCGACGCCCAGCCGCAAGGCCCGGTCTTCACTGTTGAAAAGCTCTATGTGAAAGATCTGTCCTTTGAGGCGCCGAATGCGCCGCAAGTGTTCAACGAACAGGGCCAGCCGGACCTACAGATGAAGCTGAACCAAAAGGTGCAGCGACTGGCCGATACCGCGTTTGAAGTCAGCTTGGGTATCACCCTGACTTGCACCTTGAACGGCAAGACTGCGTACCTAGCTGAAGTCGAGCAGTGCGGCGTGTTTGGTTTGGGCGGCATGGAAGACCACATCATCGATGCCATGCTGGGCATCCAGTGCCCGACGATCCTGTACCCGTACGCCAGTGCGGCCGTTGGCCAGCTGATCACCGCCGGCGGCTTCCCGCCGTTCCCGATGCAGCCGATCAATTTTGATGCGCTGTATGGCGAAACCTTGCGCCAACGCGCTGAGCAGATCGGTCAAGGCGGCGACGCCCTGGCCAATGCCGAAACTGCCGGCAACGCTTGATACGTCCGGCTGCATGACAGCATCCAATACCGCGGCGGTTGCCGTTCTTGGCGCGGGCTCTTGGGGCACCGCGCTGGCCGCCCTGATTGCCCGCCATGGTCATCCCACCGTGTTGTGGGGTCGCGATGTGGCTACCGTGGCAGCAATTGATGGTGACGGTGAAAACCCGCGTTATCTGCCGGGTATTGCGTTGCCCGGCAACCTGCGTGCCACCACATCCCTACACGAAGCGCTAGTTGATGCCGCATTGGTGCTGGTGGTGACGCCCTCCCACGCCTTTGCCGAAACCCTGCGTGCACTGGCCCCGCTGCGCCCGCCGCAGGCCGGTGTGGCCTGGGCCACCAAAGGATTTGAGCCTGGCAGTGGGCGGTTTTTGCACGAAGTCGCTGCCGATATCTTGGGTGACGATGTGCCGCTAGCGGTGGTCACTGGACCGTCGTTTGCCAAAGAAGTGGCGCAAGGCCTGCCCACCGCACTGACCGTGCATTCGGACGATGCCGCGTTTTGCCGGCAAGTGGCCGATGTGCTGCATGGCCCGGCGTTCCGCGCCTACACCGGCAGCGACATGCGCGGGGCGGAGTTGGGTGGGGCGATGAAAAACGTGCTGGCGGTGGCCACCGGTGTGGCCGATGTGCTGCATGGCCCGGCGTTCCGCGCCTACACCGGCAGCGACATGCGCGGGGCGGAGTTGGGTGGGGCGATGAAAAACGTGCTGGCGGTGGCCACCGGTGTGGCTGATGGCATGGGCTTGGGCCTGAACGCCCGCGCCGGCCTGATCACCCGTGGCTTGAATGAAATGCTGCGGCTGAATATCGCCCTGGGTGGCCGCCCGGAAACCCTGATGGGCTTGGCCGGCTTGGGTGACTTGGTGCTGACCAGCACCGGCGATCTGTCACGCAACCGCCGGCTGGGCTTGGCGCTGGGGCGCGGCTCCTCGATCGAGGATGCGGTGCGCGAAATTGGTCAAGTGGTGGAGTCCATCCAAACCGCCGACGAAGTGATGCGGCTGGCGACTGCGCACAGCATCGAACTTCCCATTGCGGAAGGGGTACGCGACGTGCTGCATGGAAGTGTGACTCCCGCAGAAGGATTGGCGCGATTGATGGCGCGCGAACAGAAAGCCGAGTACCCGCAGGACTTGTTCGGTTAAGTGGGAAGGGCGTCAGCCCGCAATCAGCGTCACCACCTCCGGGTGCAGTGCGGCCAAGCCTTGGTCGAAGCTGGCCAGCCGGCCACCGTGCTGGCGTGCCAGCGTGACCAGATAGGCATCGGTCACTTGCCTGTGGCCCAGCACGCCTTTCCAATTCACTTGCAGATAATCGGCAGTGTCTGGCCAAAACCGATGCCGTGGGTGTGCCAGTAACCCTTGCAGGGGTTGCAGTGCGCAGGCCAACGCCGGCGCAGCACCGGTGAGCATGAGCACCCGGATCAAGGTGCCTTGGGTGATCGGGCAGGTGGCAAATGCACCGGTCAGGTTGGAAAACCACGCCTCCGCAGCCGCATGGTGCACATGCGCTTCATCCGCTAGCGCCACCAGCACATTGCCATCCAGCAGCCAGACAGTGTTGTCTGGCGGTGTCACGGTGCGTCTTCCAATGTGCGGACATCGTCATCGGTCACCGGCCTTGCCGAGCGCAAAACCGGCAGCCCGGTGACTGGGCTGATGCGGTACGGCAACGCGGGTTCGGCGATGCGATGACTGGGGGCTGCGGTGGCTTCCAGCCCAAGCCGCATCAAGTCGGCCACGGTCTGACCCAAGCTGCGTCCGCTGTGGCGGGCAAGGCCGGTGGCGATGCGGTGCAGATCGTCGGGCAGGTCAAGTGTGGTGCGCATGCATGACATCATGATGCAATAGCATCATGATGTCAATATGTTTTGATGTTAGTCTGTTGCGATACCCGTCCCCGCGCGGCCATAAAAAACGCCCGGCCAAAAAGCCGGGCGTTTTTGTGTTGCGATGGGGTGCAGCGTTATCGCGTGGGGTTACCAGCTAAAACGCGGGCCCACAAACCACTGGGTATCGCCGCCGTTGATTAGACGCACATCGGCATTGACCGCCCAATTCTGATTGAACTTCACGTTGGCACCCAGGCGGCCATAGGCCTCACCCTTGACGTGGTTACCATCGAGGTAGCCCAGCATCGCATAGCCTTCGAAATTGGAGGCCAGCGCGCTACGCACGCCGCCTTCCACGCTATACCCGTTGGCATGCGCACCAGCGCCGGCATCCAGGCGTTCATAGGCCACATTGGCCACAAAATCGGTGTTCTTGCCGATCGCGGTGTTGTAGCCACCACCCACACGCCATTGGTCGAAATCCAAGCTGGTGTGCTTGATTTTCTGATTGGCGTAATCGGCAAACAGGTGAACGTTCGGATGCACGGCGACCGAGCCACTCAGGCCCCAGCCGTCGGCGTCCGGGCCGTTGGTGTTGGTGGCGACATAACCACCCTGCACGTAGTTGTAGTTGATGCCGTCGGCCGCAGAGGCAGCAAAGGGCAGGGCGGCAATCAGGGCAAGGGCAATGGCATAACGCTTCATGAGGGAGACCTCCATGTTGTTGTTGTGGGTGCCTCGCCAGGCGGCGGGCACGGGTGCAATTTCGATGATTGCGTCACAACACTGGCTGAATCCAAAACTGATTGGTACAGGAATTGTTCAATATGTAAGCAGTAGAAGCACGCACCTTACGCTTGGCCCTGAAAGCGGTACCTTTGGCCAGGTGTTGTCCGCTTTAGCGCCAGCCCGGCGTACAGATGTCTAAAAGCACCAAAGGAAAGCCAGCACGATGATGGGCACGCACCAATCCCTGCTCCGCCATTTAGTGTTCATTGCATGCGCAGCGCTGCTGGCCGCGTGTTCGCACATCGGCCGCCAAGTGCCGACGGTGTTCCAAGGCAAGTTCAGCCCCAGCGGCAAGTACTACGCGTACATCTACCAGAGCGTGTTCATCTTTTCCTATCAACGCACCGGCGGTCGTTCCGTCAGCAATGGGTCGCTCACCTATTACCTGCAAGTCGTCGATTCGAGCACCGGTCAGAAACTGCTGGCCAAACCGCTGAAGCCGCGGGAGTTCGATTGCACGTATCCGCAGCTCGGTGCTGTGAGTGAGGCGCATGTACTGATCGCATGTTCCAATAGCAAGGGTCAAGCGCAGGCTCCGTTCGTGTTCTCGATCGCTACACAGCAAGTCACCCTGACGGGCAAGGCCATTGCCGAGCGTAACCCGGCGCTGGGCGGCGTCCACGGTACCGATTTCTATCGTAGCCGCGAGCAGCTGAGTGCCTTCATCATGGAAGCCAGCGATGGGCGCAAATACCAGCTGAACCCGGACAGTGGCACCGCGCAGCCGGTCACTGGTGACTTCGAACGGCTGGATATCGACGATCCGCTTCGCGGTGAATTGCCCAAGAGTCTGCGCGAAGCCGGGGACGGGCGACGCTACATTGAGGTGGCAGCGCGCGGGCAGTCACGGCGGTCGACGGAAGATTTTCTCAGGCCCAAGTATTTGATGCTTGGCCATGACACCGAGGATCACTTCTCGCCGGCAACGCAAGTGGATGGTGGTTTTCTGGTGTTGTCCAACACCGTGAAAGACAGCGGCCAGCACAAGCTGCTGTCGCTGGTGGATGCCGCCACGTTGGCCACCCGCTGGAGCACGCCGCTGCCGCAGCAGCGCGGCGACTGGGCCAACGGGTTCGATAACGAGCAGTTTGTGCAGCAGGGCAATCAACTGTTGGTGGCGAACTCGTCGCAACTGCTGCGGATGGATCTGCTGACTGGCCAGATCACGCGCAATGTGGATTTGGTGGATTAAAGACGGATGCGGCGCGGCTTGGCGTCAGGCGCAGCCATCAAAACCCTGCTGTCGCCACGCTTCAAACACCATCACCGCCACCGTATTGGACAGGTTGAGGCTGCGGTTATTGGGCCGCATCGGCAGGCGCAGGCGTTGACTTGCCGGGATGTCGTCCAACACATCGGCGGGTAAGCCGGCGGTTTCGCTGCCGAACAAAAACACATCGCCAACGCGGTAGGTGGGGCTGTCGTAGCGCACCCGGCCACGGGTGGACAGTGCGAACACGCGCGGCGCGCTGCTTTGGCTGGCTGCAATGGCGGTCAGTGCGGCGGCCAAGTCGTCGTGCACCTGCATCGGAGC
>Ga0208825_1000080_pt1 | contig 93758 bp, 79 predicted proteins | sample AD_UKC113_MetaG_FD_184450 | JGI IMG/M metagenome (GOLD analysis project Ga0208825, IMG submission 184450) | Active sludge microbial communities of municipal wastewater-treating anaerobic digesters from Hong Kong - AD_UKC113_MetaG (SPAdes)... | ecosystem: Engineered > Bioreactor > Anaerobic >...
AAAGGTTCTCCGAACCGGTTGCAATCTGCTCTGCAGCCGTTGAGATCTGCTGCATGCCGGCATTCATCTGCCCGACAGCCTCTTCGGACTGGCGGGCTTCTTCCAGCGTGGTAAGCATATCTTCAAGGATGTTACCAATAACCGATTTCAAATTGAGAACAAGACTGTTGAATTCGTCAAAGGTCCTGCCAAAATCGTCATCTTTAATCTTATCAAGATGAGCTTCAAGGTCCCCTTCACTTAGTCTCCTGATACCTTCTCCAAGATTCTTCAGGCAACTGTTAGTATATTCTAAAAGGTCCTGAATTTCTTTTTCCTTGTCTTTCATCTCGGTCATATCAGTTATGATCGTGAGATTTCCGACAGTTGCCCCAGAATCATCTTTTATTGGGACGGAAGAGGTTACTGTCTGCAGAGGTTTATCCAGTGCCTTAAGTTTAAGTGCCCTCTCAAGGTTGTAAACCCCTTTTCCAGTTTCCAGAACTGTTTCAGCAAGTGATTTTTTTCCATTGCTTTCCACTAGATCAGAAGGTGACAGACCTGTTGCTTCACCTGCACTTCTAAACTTACATACTTTCGCAAAATAGTCATTGATGTACTTTATTTTAGCAGAAGAATCTACATAAAGTGCAAGTGATGGTTTGGGTATGCTGCTTACAATTGCCCTCTGGGACTCTTCTCTACGTTTTATTTGCGCAGTTATATCCAGAAAAATTCCGTCAATATAAGCAAGTTTTCCGGTTTCATCATTCACCAGATGGCCCTGTTCCTGAATGAATACCGTACTGCCATCTGCTTTTTTGATCCTATATTCTACCTGGTAAGCAGTTCCGTTTGTCTTAGCCTTCTTTATACTCCTGTCAATTAATGGAACATCCTCTGGATAAACAATTTCAAACCATGACAACTTATGGGAAAGAAAATCCGCCCTGGAATAGCCGGTTAATTCTAACACATTCTCACTAATGTAGCGGATCGACCATGCTGAATCGTTCAATGTCCTGAAAATAGTTACTGGAATGCTATCCATTAAGGATCCAATATTTGTTGTTTTTAAACCCCCCTCATCAACTAATTTTTTTGATGAGTTGTTTTGCTTCGCCCTTCTGAAATCAGTTACTATGGAAGTCACGTGCAATCAATCCCCTGATCATATATATAATAACTATGATTATAATTGTAGGAAGTATTTAAATGTATAGGTAAAAAAGAAACTTTCCACCCAGCTGTCATCCCCCAATACAGAATAATTAATCTATAACATACTGGCGATGAAAAATAGAGCCTGGTTAGTGGCAAAAACATAGAGAGGTATATATAAGGAGAATTTTCAGAGCATAATCGCCCATTACTAAAAAAATACGAATATGACTGGAAAACAAAATTGTTCTGGGACAGTTAAATGAACCATTAACTATGTTATATATATCAACAGGGCTAATAGAAAAAATTGCTTTATTCCATTAGCCCTGAATTCTAAAAATTACGAATTAAGTGCCTTATCGTTTTCCTTTTTTCTCAAAACCCCTGCGGTTTTGCAGAAGAGATTTCGATTCCTCAGATACTTTAAAATTATCCATGAGAGCATCAACTGTTTTCTGGGCAAGCTCGCCGACATTCTTTACCGAACTGCTTACCTGCTGCATGGCAGCAGTCTGTTCTTCGATTGCAGCCGAGGTTTCTTCGCTGCTTGCAGCATTTTCTTCGGCTGTGGATGCGGTCTCACTTATGCTTTTCTCGATATTTTCAATTTTGTTGAGCCCTTCATCTGAAAGCCTGTCAAGTTCGGCAAGCATGGAGTTTATAGTGGCAACTGCATCGGCAATTTCATGGCTCATATTCAGAGCCTGTTTAATGTTCTTGCTTCCGGTTTTAGCCTGGACGTCAGCAACGTTAATAGCTTCGGTCACTTTTTTCGTCTCTTTCTGGACGTTTGTGACAATCTCGTTAATTTCATCGGTGCTCTTTCTCGAATCGGCAGCAAGTTTTCTAACCTCATCGGCAACAACGGCAAATCCTCTGCCGTATTCACCGGCTCTTGCAGCTTCAATGGCTGCATTCAGGGCAAGAAGGTTTGTCTGATCAGCAATGGATTTGATTTTTCCGGTGACAGACCCTATGTTGTTGACAGCATCATCCAGAGAGTGGACGATATCTCCAAGTTTGGAAATTTCTGCAACGACCTGCTCTATGTCTTCAAGAGCCTGATTACTTATGACCTGGGCTTCGTCACTCTTTTTACCTGCCTGCGAAGAATAGTCGGAGGATTTGGTGGAAGAGTCGCTGAGCTTTTTAAAGATCTCCTGAGAAGCTTTTATGTCAGAAGCTGCTGTGCCGGCATGCCTTGAAAGGTTCTCCGAACCGGTTGCAATCTGCTCTGCAGCCGTTGAGATCTGCTGCATGCCGGCATTCATCTGCCCGACAGCCTCTTCGGACTGGCGGGCTTCTTCCAGCGTGGTAAGCATATCTTCAAGGATGTTACCAATAACCGATTTCAAATTGAGAACAAGACTGTTGAATTCGTCAAAGGTCCTGCCAAAATCGTCATCTTTAATCTTATCAAGATGAGCTTCAAGGTCCCCTTCACTTAGTCTCCTGATACCTTCTCCAAGATTCTTCAGGCAACTGTTAGTATATTCCAAAAGGTCCTGAATTTCTTTTTCCTTGTCTTTCATCTCGGTCATATCAGTGAGGACAGTGAGACTGCCGATAACTGTACCAGTCTCATCTTTTATCGGAGTGGCAGAACAGATTACATATAAAGCTCTGTCAGCACCCCTGAGTTTAATAGTCCCTTCAACATTGAAGACACCTGCACCGGTTTCCAGTACTTCTTCAGCAAGCGATTTGGTCTTTCCATTACCGTGTACTAAAGTACTGCTTTCTACGATGTCAGAAGGAGATTTTCCAACGAGATCATTTACACTTTTAAGGTTGCAGATTTCTGCGAAGTAATCGTTAAGAAACTTTATTTTCTTTGATGAATCTACAAAATATGCAAAAGAAGGCTTGGGTATGCTGCTAACAATTGCTCTCTGAGACTCATCCCGCAGGATTATCTGTTGAGTTAAGTCCAGAAATACTCCGTCAAAATAAGCTACGTTTCCTTTGTCATCTTTCACTGCATGAGCCTGCTCCTGAATGGATATGACATTACCATCTGCTCTTTTAATCCTGTATTCAATCTGATATGGAGTTTTGCTCTTAGTCGCCTTCTGTATAGCCTTATCGACTTTCGAAGCATCTTCAGAATAAATAATATCAGCCCAGGATACCTTTTGAGAAAGGAAATCATCCTTGGAATAACCTGTTAGTTCTTCAACATTATTACTTACGTAAATCATACTGAAGGAAGAATCATTTGCGACTCTGAAAGTAGTGACAGGAAGGTTATCTATTAACCAGCTTATTTCCTGCGCTTCCTTATCCGATTCTTCAGTAGTTTTTTTTTGAACATATTTTTGTTTTGGACGTTCTAAATCATAATCAAGTGATACCATAGACAAATAATCTCCCAATAAATTATATATTAACTTTATTTATAATTGAATAAAGTATATAAGGTTATAGGTAAAAACATTACAAAAAAATACTTTTCCCGCTATCCTGGTAAATCCGTAAATTATTCAGGTGAAAAATTTCAATTTTCTAAGTTCCCATCATCGAAAACTGTAATACGGACTTGGGGAAAAATATCCAAAAAATGAAGAACAACTTAAAGAAAAAGTATTATGATTGATCTATTTTTAGAACCAATTACCAATTTCATACTCAAAAGTACCGACTATATAAAGTATAGATTATAGGTCTGCATCATACGTGATTACATCAGTCAAATAGAATTTCAGAACCTGGCACTATAGAGAACCTTTTTACTTTATAAATTCTTAGATCTAGAAGGATTCAGACAATTTTCTGAGAAAAAAGTTAATGGTGATTCCCGGACCCCAGTAAAATTAGCTAAATTAGGTATATGTACAGGTTTCAAAGGTTTCCAGGGGATTTAGCAAATTTATATAAATAGAGTGAAAAAATGGATATATCCTCGATTTCAATGTGAAACTTTATATACATCCAGGTAATCTGTTTCAGAAAAGTATTATTCAGACCTGGGGTTCTTATGACAAAAGTCGAAAAGGTACTACTGTTACTCAAAAACATGGTGTACGAAAGCACCAGCCCGCAGGAAACTCTCAAGTTTGCTAAATATTACAGGAGTAAAGGCCTCCATGTTCTGGTAATTCTATGGGGACCGATGGGAGTCTTACTTGCAAAGAAAGATAAAACGAGAGGATCGCCCAAATACGACGACGCTGTTCAGGAATGCATCGATATGGGAGTAGAGTTCCGGTGCTGTCAGCTTGCCTCAGACATGATCGGCCTTAAGAAAGAGGAGTTGATCCCAGGAATTGAATTTATTTGCTCAACAGATGTAGCTGAACTCTTTTTAACATACCAAGAGGAAAACCAGCTGATAATTAATTTCTGAGCCTGACAGCTATTACAGGCTAACTTTAAAGGATATTTAAAGCTATTTTCAAATCTCTTTTAAAATAATTACATAAAAGTTATCACATTATAATTATTTTTTTAAGTATTTTCTGCAGTACTTCAAAAATAACATAAGATACTATTTGGAATTCGCTGCTATTCTCAACATCTCTTTTAGAATCAGTTCAGGATTGAAAACCTGATTAAACATTGAAGGTGGATCTGCCAGAATTAAACAGACTGGAAAAATGTTTTTAAGCAATAATATAAAAACTGCTACAAAAAAATAAGAGTCATTATAGATTCCAATAATATTCCTCTGAACTATGCCAGATAGTGTAAAAAACTGTTTTAGAGGAATGAATTATATGTTAATATGCAGATATTCAGATAAAGGGAATATGATCTTAATTCAAGGAGCCATGTTCGACGAGTAATACATTCGAATTTGCATTCTTTGCTGCAGCACCACAAGACTTTAATTTTTAGTAAGAAGTAAAAAGACCAGTTGGTGATATCATGTTTTTAGAAGGTTATGAACTTACTGAGGAAGAAAAACTTCTTTTGCAAAAAGTTCTCGATGGAGATATAGCATTTCGTAAGATTGAAGAGTTTGCAGACCCATTGACAGCCGTAAAAATCCGAAGACTTGCTATTCAGGAGTATGCAAAACTTGAATTCGAGCATATACAGAATTTCTCTTTAGACGTAGAAACCGTAACAAAGAGAAATATTGAAAACATGATAGGAGCAGTCCAGATACCTCTGGGAGTTGCCGGGCTTCTGAAGGTAAATGGAGAATATGCTAATGCTGAATATTATATCCCTCTGGCTACAACGGAAGGAGCTCTTGTTGCCAGTGTAAACCGCGGCTGCTCGGTAATTACCAGGTCAGGCGGGGCAAACGTAAGAGTTTTTGAAGATGAGATGACCAGAGCTCCGGTCTTTAAGCTGGAGAGCCTTGATAGAGCTAAAAAGTTTTATAATTGGGTGAAGAGCCCTGAAATTTTCGAGCAGATGAAACAGGTTGCCGAAAAGACGACCAGATTTGGGAAACTTCTCTCAGTAAAGCCCTTTGTTACCGGAACATATGTCTACCTCAGGTTTTCCTATGATACAAAAGACGCAATGGGCATGAATATGGTGACCATAGCCACGGATGCGGTAATGCACCTTATAGAAGATGAGTTTGGTGCACACCCTGTCACCCTTTCAGGAAATATGTGCACAGACAAAAAACCTGCGTCCATAAGCACTATTCTTGGCAGAGGAAAAACTGTAGTTGCCGAGGTAACCATTCCTCAGGAGATAGTAAAAGAAACTCTCAAATGTACGCCGGAGTCGATGTTTGAAGTAAATTACAGCAAAAACCTGCTTGGTTCGGCAAGGGCAGGAGCCATGGGATTCAATGCCCATGCTGCAAATATCATCGCTGCTATCTATCTCGCCTGCGGACAGGATGCGGCGCATGTTGTTGAAGGCAGCACAGCAATTACGAGTATGGAGCTCACAAAATACGACGAGATCCACTGTTCTGTCACACTTCCAGCCCTTCCTGTAGGTACCGTAGGTGGAGGTACCGGCCTTGGAACGCAGAGGGATTGCCTGAATATCCTTGGAGTTGCAGGAGCAGGAGATATTCCCGGAATAAACTCGCGAAAATTTGCAGAAATTGTAGCCTCTGCAGTCCTTGCAGGAGAGATTTCCCTTATAGGGGCACAGGCTGCCGGACACCTGGCACGCGCTCATGCACAGCTCGGACGCGGGAAGTTCTGAAACCATAGAAGTACAGGAAAATTATTCAGGGTCAACCGGCGAATAAAGACGCAACCTGACTCAGGACTAAAAAACAAGAAAATCCCTTCCTCATAAAGAAAGAGGGAAGGGTATTCCACTTTTCTTTTCGACTTACAGCTTCAGTGGACAGGATAAATTCTGAAGTGATTCAGGTTAATTCTGAAGTGATTCAGGTTAATTCTGAAGTGATTAGGTTAATTCTGAAGTGATTAGGTTAATTCTGTTATTCATATTACATATTAGAAAGCAGGCAGCCAGTAGATCCAGGTTACGCCTAAGTATTTCAATTATCATTTTTAAAAGAGATTTGAGGTTTATACTCAGGATAATATTAAATTTTGATTCAAATTAGAAATGCTTATCACAATGTGAACTTCTAAATAGTAATGGAGGCAGGCATGAGTAATCCTGTTGATGTTCTGGCCTGTGCGATTACGTCACTGATTTGTTTTTTTATATTATACTCTGTACTTCAGATGGATATACTTATACTGGGGATTGTTTTGATCGGCTGTATTCTTTTTGGGACGATACTTAATTTATTTTAAGAAAAATTCGTAAAGACTTATTATACTGATGGGAAGACTTTGTTCTTAGAAACCTGTTTAGTTCCAGATAAGCAAAATAGTATCGGATAACCCGATTCAAAAGGTATCTGGTTATGTTCCCGATTTCGTCACCTTCTTTTTTGTATTTATGTGAGCTTATTGATGGTCAATTTAATGTCAGATTTTATATTTCATATTTCATCCAGTTTCCATACAGGGTTCGTGAGCAAGATTATTTAAGGCTTAATAATAATACTCTTTAGATAAGGGGATAAAAGCCTGAAAAAGGCAGGGGAGAACAGGAAAAGAAAGAATAAAGGAAATAAGAAGAGTTTCTGTTTTACTGTATTTTTGAGAGAGGTTGTGAGATCTATTTTTACACTCCCATAATTCTCATAGAATCTTAAAATTATATTTAAGAAACATAAGAGAGTATCTTAAGAGAGGGCAAACAAAGTAATTATGGGAATTACCTGAGAGATCAGAAAACATAAAGGAAGGTTGGAGGTTAAGTTTCTGGACTACACACTCAGAGTAGGTGGAGAAGCAGGACAGGGGCTGCAAACAATAGGAGGAGCCCTTGCAAAAATCTTTTCCAGAAAAGGATATCACGTATTCACGCACCAGGACTACATGTCAAGGATACGCGGCGGGCATAATTATTATCAGATACGCTTTTCTGACCGGCAGGTTATGGCTTCAAAAGAAGCAGTTGATATTCTTCTGGCTCTTGATCGGAATACAATCGAAATCCACAAAAACAGTGTCAAAGACGGGGGGTTTATACTTTACGACTCAGAGAGCATAAAAAAGAAATTTGAAGGTCCTCAGTTTATAGATATCCCTTTTAGAAAAATAGCGCTTGACATAGGAAAGAACAGCGTCATGGCAAATACCGTAGCAACAGGGGCAGTTCTGGGGCTGCTTGATCTGGGGCTTGATGTCCTGAATGGTATTTTAAGAATGACTTTCGAAGAAAAAGGGGAAGAAATAACTGAGAAAAACATAGCCTGTGCAGAAGCAGGGTATAACTACGCCCATTCAAACTGCACTCGCTGTGAAGCCTTTGGAATTCCTGAACCGGAATCCAGAAAGCTCCTGCTCATAGACGGGGTCCGTGCAATAGGAATGGGAGCCCTTATGTCAGGCTGCATGTTCTATTCGGCATACCCCATGTCTCCTTCAACGGGGATTCTGAATTATCTGGCCTCGAGGGCAGAAGAATACGGGCTGGTAATTGAACAGGCTGAGGATGAAATATCAGCAGTCAACATGGCAATAGGAGCCTCTTTTGCAGGCGTTAGATCCATGACAGGAACTTCGGGAGGAGGGTTCTCCCTCATGGAAGAAGGCCTTTCCCTTGCAGGAATGACTGAAACTCCACTCGTGGTCGCAGAAATGCAGCGCCCAGGACCTGCAACGGGTTTGCCCACACGCACCGAGCAGGGAGACCTGCTTTTTGTCCTGCATGCAGGGCATGGAGAATTTCCAAGGGTGATCTTTGAGCCGGGAACCCCTGAACAGGCTTTTTACCTTACAAATAAGGCATTCGAACTTGCAGAGAAGTACCAGATCCCTGTTTTTATTCTATCTGATCAATATCTTGGGGAGTCGGAATGGACCTTTGAAAACTTTGACCTCAAGCGCCTTATATACAATGATTACCGGATAAGGGAAAAAGACCTGGAAGGGGCAGAAGGGTATAAACGCTACAGATACACGGATACGGGAATCTCTCCTCTTGCAATCCCCGGAGAAGCTGGAAAACACATCGTTGTGGCAGACAGCGATGAACATGACGAAGAAGGGCACATCATAGAAGACGCTGAAACACGCATAAAGATGGTTCAGAAAAGGCTGCTGAAAAAACTGCCTCAAATAAAAAAGGAAATCGAAACTCCATTGCTCTATGGGGACTCCTCTCCGGAAATAGTGCTTGTAGGGCATGGCTCTACTTACGGTGTGATGAAAGAGATAGTTGACATCTATTCGAAGGACAGAAAAATCGCAATGATGCACTTCAGTCAGATATATCCGTTTCCCGAACTGGACAGGTTCGATTACATAAAACTCTTTAAAAATGCTAATCTTGTTATCTCTATTGAGAATAACGCCAGCGGGCAGTTTGCAAAGCTCATGCGGACTGAAACAGGCTTTGAATTCACGCACCAGATCTTAAAATACGATGGAAGACCGTTTACAATTGAAAACCTGAAGGAGGAAATAGATGCCTTCCTTTGAAGACTACGAAGGTCAGGTCCCTGCCTGGTGCCCGGGATGCGGGAACTTCCAGATCCTCTCAACAATCAAACAGGCACTTGCCGAACTCGGCATAGAACCCTGGGAAGTTCTTGTAGTTTCGGGGATAGGACAGGCAGGAAAACTGCCCCACTATATAAAGTGCCATACATTTAACGGGCTGCATGGAAGGACTCTCCCTGTTGCCACGGCTGCAAAGCTTGCAAACCATTCCCTGCACGTCATTGCAGTTGCCGGGGACGGAGACTGTTATGCAGAAGGCGGAAACCACTTCCTTCATGCGATCCGCAGGAACCCGAATATCAGCCTTTTTGTTCATAATAACCAGATATACGGGCTGACCAAAGGACAGGCATCTCCCACGTCAGCTAAAAGGACGTATACACAGGCTCAACCTTTCGGATACCTTTCACATCCGTTTAATCCTCTTTCTCTGGCAATCTCTCAGGACTGCAGTTTCGTAGCCAGGGGTTTTGCAGGAGACCAGGAGCATCTGAAAGAGCTTATGAAGGCTGCAATAACACACAGGGGCTTTTCCCTGCTTGACATTCTTCAGCCCTGTGTTACCTTTAATAAGGTAAATACTTTCAAATGGTACCGGGACAGGATTTACAGACTTGAGGACGACTATGACCCTTACAACCGGATAAAAGCGTTCGAAAGATCTCTTGAATGGGGAGATAAAATTCCCAGTGGCATATTTTACAAAAAGGATAAGGAAACACTGGAAGAAATGGTGCCGACAATTAGCGAAATGCCTCTTGTAAGGAAAAAGTTTTCAGTCGAAGCCTTAAAGCACGAAATTGAGAGCTTTTATTGAAATCTTCACTTACATCCTATTTTTTTATTCAAACATATTGCCAGAACTGGTCCAAAATTCTAAGTTTTCCCGGAAATCTCGCCTGAAGATATCTGGAGTTATAAATAACTTCAAAAATTTAAATAAATACTAATATAATAACTTTATAATTTTTTGGTAAAAGTTAATAAATCAGGAGAGATGAATATCTGTTGTAAAATTATAAACATGTATATAGGGGGTCAGTTAACTGGAACCATGAGTATCAGCTCCTGAGTATATCTCCTATAGTAAATCACAATTAAAAAATAATAATATCGGGTGCTGGGGAATGGGGCCTTTTGACTTTTCTATATACCTTCATTCAAAAGAAATGATGGAGTGAAAACAGAATGAAAGGGATTTTTAGTATATTTAGAAAAGACGATAAAGCCTTTACAGGGCTTGAATCCGCAATAGTGCTGACCGCTTTCGTAGTGGTGGCAGCAGTTTTCTCTTATGTAGTGCTCGGGGCTGGTTTTACAACCTCAGATACCGCCAAGAAGACAATTGACGAGGGTGTCAAACAGACTACCTCTTCAGTTGAAATTGCTGGAGATGTAATCGCAAAAGGGACTGCTAGTACCTCGGTAGATTACCTAATTGTTACACTTCAACTCACAGCAGGACAATCCCCGGTGGACATAGGGGCCAACAATGCTTCAGGACTTATGGTTGTATCCTACACTGACAACGCTACCTATAATCCGCGCGTAGATTGGTCACAAAGCTTCATCGGAGCCAGCGACGGAGACAATGTGCTGGAACAGCACGAAAAAGTGGAACTCAACATCACTGTCCCAGCCGGCGCAATGCTGAAGACCCCTGCAACTGCGGTAAACAAAGAGTTCAAGATTGAGATAAAACCGAGTGTCGGTGCAATAGTGCCTATCACCAGAGTTACACCTCCCCAGATTGACGCTGTAATGAACCTGAAGTAACCCCAGATTTTAGGGGATACTTCCCCTCTTTTATGGGTATAAAAACGGAAAGTTTTATTTTCGTATTCAGGTGGTCAGTATGGAACTGGATAAAAGAGTAAACGAGATAGAAACCGAACTTAAAATAGTGAAAGGGGAGATCAAAGAATTACTTGTGGACATAAGAGATCTGGTGAACAAGAATGAAAATCCTTTCTGCAGCATCCCTTACCCTGAAGCATTAAAGAATTCGGTACCGGCTAAAGAGGAGAATACAGATAACAGGCCAGCTATAGCCGGAAATGGAGAAGCGGAATGCAAAAATTCTGCAAAAGTTTCGGAACTCACATATCAAATTGAAAAAAATGAAGAAGATTCCATGAGACTATGCGTACTGGACCAGAAAACTTCTGTGCAGAATTCTCAGAAACAGGAAATACACGGACCTGAAAATTTCCGAAAAATCGATACATTCATGCTTGTAGAACTTATGCGCTGGGTGGATTATGCTGTAAGAACAGTAGGCCACAACAACCTCAAAGAACTGCTGAACCTCTATACTCTTACCGGACAGCTCCCGGAAGAGACGAAAAGAATTATTGAAAATATCGCAAACCTCTCAATTGAAGAGCCTGCGGAAGAAGATAAGGTCAGCATGAAGGATAACATCACAGTGCTTTCGCAGCTGAGTGCCGTCCTGAACCCTGAAAGCTTTAAGAATGCCCAGCCGCGTTATGAAACCTCTCCAGGCCGGAAAGATAGAAAAAAAGAGAAGAAAATAGGGAGTGTCTCAGTTGAATTTGATACTCCGAAGAGTCTGGAGGATAAACTTACTGCTGCCAGAAAACCTGATCTGAGCAGTACATTTGAGGGGCTAAGCTGAAGTAGATCAATATCACTTTCATAAATCAGGATCTTATAACTGGAGAAATTATCATGTTTATCGGCATCATTTGACATTGTTCCATTTGATACAACTTAAAATCATATATTAGCCAGTTTGGCAAATTAGCCAGTCTGGCAAAACGGTTAATCTGAAATCAAGATCATCATTTCCTGCCTGAAAAGCGGAAAAAATAAAGCGGGGAGTCGAAAATTGAGTGGGGAATCGATAAGCTCTGCAATTCTGACAATAGCATCCGTCATATGTGCATTCGGGTTTGTTTCAGCTGTGTATCCCTCGGTCATCTCTGCCGGAGACCCGATAATGAGCCGTACGGACTCTATGGGAGACCAGATCATGACAGATATAGAAATTCTGCATGAAGCAACAGGGGCTGAAGGCACTGAAATTTACATATGGGTAAAGAATGTGGGATGCAAGGAAATACCTTCAGGCGTAATTTCCGGGTCCGACCTCTTTTTCGGAGAAGCCGGGAACTTTGAGCGCATCCCTTATGATAAAAACGAAACTCTGGTCCCGGGCTGGAATTACCTGATTGAACAGGATGGGGACGATAACTGGGATAAAGGGGAGACTCTGCGTATAAAAATAAAACCTGCAGATTTGCCTGCAACCGGAGATAAATACTTTATCAAATTCAGTACATACAACGGGGTTTCTGAAGAGGCCTATTTCACGGTGTCATGATGGGGTTCGGGTCAATAATTGCAGCAATGATTTCGGTTGCAACCATCCTTCTTGCCTCGTATGTCTGCTCAAAAGGAGGGTTCTACATGGCAAACGGGCTCTCGAATTCGGTTATTGAAATGCAGGAAAACAGAAATGACATTCTAAAAACCGAAATAGAGGTAGAGATTAAAGATGTCTCCACAGATGGAACAGATTTCGTGATATCCCTGCAGAATACGGGCTCGACAAAAATCGGGGATTTCAATTACATGGATATAATAGTTAACTATCAAAATGAATCTGGCGCCACGAAAACTGTCTGGATCCCCTATCAGGAAGGCAAAGACCTTTCCGAAAACAGATGGACAAAAAAGAGTATTGTGCCGGACAGGATAAATCCAGGAATTTTTGACCCCGGAGAGGAAATGGAACTGCAGATCTGGCTGGATACCTCAGATGGAAACTCCAGCGTAAACTGGGTTCTGGTAGCTGCCCCAAACGGGGTAAAAGCTTCACGTTATTTCAATTAATCATCTTTCAATTTCAGAGGATAATTTTCAGGGGGTCTCAGGTAATAATTCTGAAAAACCACCTGAGAAGAGAATCAGGGATTATAAGAAGCCCGAAGAAGGGGGGAGAGAAATGGAAGGGAATAAAGGTGAGGGTGTACTGCTGGAAAAAGAATCTTTTTATGAAGAAGTATTAAGCGACCTGAAAGAGGAAGAGAAAGAGCTGATGGAGTTTATATCCTCCGGAAACCTGGAAATAGACAGGAAACTGGAAGGAGGTATTCCTGCAGGTTCGCTCTGTCTTCTCGAAGGCGCAAACGATAGTGGGAAGTCTATTTTTCTGCAGCAGATAATATGGGGAGCCCTTAACCAGGATAAAACAGTGCTTGTTATAACAACCGAAAAGACCTCCAAGGAAGTCCTGAACCAGATGGAGAGCTTAAAACGCGGGATTTCGGATTATTTCATAATAGGAAGATCAAAGATATTCGAAATTAATGCGAGCTATGTTGAAGAAAACCCGCATTTGAGTGAGAGCCTGCTGCAGGTACTTCTTGAATGCATACAGAGATGTAAAGAAGAACTGATCCTCATAGATTCCCTGACAATCTTTGCAGTTAACGCCTCGGAAAATGCGGTGTTAAACTTCTTTACTGAATGTGTAAAACTGTGCGACAGGGGAAAAACCATTCTCATTAGCGTGCACGGGTACGCGTTTTCTCAGGCAGTACTCTACAGGCTGAGGTCAGTTTGCAGTGACTGCCTTGAACTCAGGATAGAGCAGGTTGGGGACCAGTGGGTAAAAACTATGGAAATCCAGAAACTGAGGGGTGCCAGAAAAACTACGGGAAATCTGCTGAGTTTTGATGTGGACAGTGAATTCGGGCTGAAAATAATTCCTGTTTCAAAGATTAAAGCCTGAAAAAATGAAAAAGTATCCGGAGAGATGGCGACCGGAGAAGAAACCCGAATGAGGAATTCAGATGGAAGCTCTGCCTTTTAACCCGTTGCCTGCACCGGAGAATGGAGGGCGTTCCAGAAACGAGGTATACGCAAGCCTTTCTCCGGAAATGCAGGAGTTCGTTGGCAGGGAAGAGAACCAGCATATCCTTGATTATATCTGCAGACTTCCAGCTGAAGAGATAGGGCTTCCGGAATTCTATCCAAGAATTTCGAGGTCCATGAAAGGAATTAAACACCCCAACCTGATTTATCCCGCAGGAAAAGGGCTTGCTGTTCACATATATCCGGACAGGGAAGACATAAGGAACTATTACATCCCCATAGAGCCCTGCCTTTTCCAGAACCTGAACAGCACACTGGAGGCGGTGGAAAAGTTACTCATCGACGTGATACACGACCAGGACATCAGCACAAATGACCCTGAAGAAAAAAAGAAGCTCCTTGTAAAAGCCCTTGAAAAAACCTGCGATGTAAGAGAGGATTTTAAGGAAAATGTCGGGACATCGGAAGGGAAACTGAGGAGAAAGAAAAAAGATGCAGATCAGAGAAAAAGCCGGGAAAAAGACTCCCAGAAAGGAGAGAGTAAGAGAGGAAAGTCAGGAATTCTTGAAAATCTGAAGGGAGTCTTGGGTGCAGGAAAACTGAAGAAAATTCCCTTAACTCCCCAGGAATTCAATGCAATAAAATACCTGATGGTCAGGGACAAGGTAGGAATGGGAATGCTCGAACCTTTACTGCTTGACTCAAACATAGAAGATATAAGCTGCAGCGGGCTTGGCAGGATCTTTGTTGAGCATAAGGTATTTTCGTCTCTCAAAACAACAATCTCATTTGAAGAAATCGAAGAACTCAATTCTTTTGTTATACAGATGTCCGAAAAAGTAGGGAAGCCGATTACCTACAGGGACCCTATTGTCGATACCGCTCTGCCGGACGGTTCAAGAATTAATATCGTATTCGGGGAAGATGTGTCCAAAAGAGGAAGCAATTTTACCATCAGGAAATTCATGGGGGTTCCGATTTCAATCCTCGAACTTATCGAATTCGGGACAATTGACTATACAATGGCTGCATACATGTGGATGATGCTCAGGGCAGGCATGAACTGTTTCGTTTCAGGGGAAACCGCATCAGGAAAGACCACAATGATGAATGCAGTAACCACTTTCCTTCCGCCAGAGTCCAAAATAGTTTCCATTGAAGATACTCCTGAGCTGCAGGTCCCTCATAAGAACTGGACCCGGGAGGTTACAAGGACTACAAGAGATGACAGCGGGTCTGATGTTTCTATGTTTGACCTTTTAAAAGCCGCCCTGCGGCAGCGCCCCAATGAGATAATGATAGGTGAAATCAGGGGGGTAGAAGGAAGTATCGCTTTTCAGGCAATGCAGACAGGGCACCCTGTAATGTCAACATTCCACGCAGCCTCGGTTGAAAAACTGATTCAGAGGCTTACAGGAGACCCCATAAATGTGCCCAAAAATTACGTGGATAACCTGAACGTGGTTATTATCCAGAGTGCGGTAAACGTTCCAGGAAAAGGGCTTGGAAGAAGGGTTCTGAGCATAAACGAAATCGTGGGTTATGATGCTGTGAATCAGGCCTTTAATTTTATGGATATTTTCAAATGGGACCCTGCCACGGATACATTCAAATTCACAGGAAAAAACAACTCTTACCTTCTGGAACATAAAATTGCCCCCCGCATGGGAATTCCCGAAAACCAGGTGAGAAAGATATATTCCGAGCTTGACAGAAGGGCAAAAATCCTGAGAAAAATCCACCAGGCAAATATTACGAATTTCTATGACCTGTTTAATACCCTGATCCAGCTTGAGGAAGCGGGGTTAACATCATGAATTATGCAGAAACGGCTCCTTACTTAAAAATAAATGCTGCAAAACATGGAGTTGAAGGGTATTTTAGCCTTGCCCGAAAACTGAAGAGCACAAAAGTTGTTGAAAGGGTTAATGATGATATGCTCTTCCTTCTGACTTATATGGCAGCTATTGCAACTGCAGATATCGAAAGGGACAGGATATTCGATTATGCAGGGCGCCAGAAAGAGTATGAGGCTTCGAAATATTTCAGGCAAATACATATTCTTGCCTCAAAGTGGGGGTATGAGTATGCAAAGGCCTGCAAGTACATTTCACAGAGGTTAAAGGACGTTTATCTTTCAAAGCTGTTTGGAAGGATGGCAAATATACTTTCTTCCGGAGAACCCGAGAAGAACTTCCTTAAACAGGAGAAAATCACAAGGGAAGAGATCTATTCCAACGCATACGAAAGAAGCATAGAATCCCTGAAAAAATGGACTGATGGATACACTGCCCTGATGGTGTCGGTAACTCTCGTTGTTACCATAATCCTTGTTTCGGTCATGATCTATAATATAGAGAACATAGAAACCATTACATCCCTGATTATATTGCTGACTCTCTTCATCTGCGGGCTTGCCCTTTATATAATATATAAGGCAGCTCCTGCCGAAAAAAAGTTGCATTCCCTCAGCCGCAAATCAAAGGAACAGGAACAGATAAAGCTGCTGAGCCGGATTTTGCTTCCTCTCGGTGTGGTTTCTCTTACTGCTCTGATTTTTCTCGGGACCGGGAAAGAATTTATCCTGCTTGGAGTATCTTTCTTTACGCTTCCGATAGGAGCCCTGGCTCTGGCTGATGACAGAAAAATCAATGAAAGGGACAGCAGTTTCCCGGCTTTTATAAAGACTCTTGGAACCCTTGCCGGCACTACGGGAATCACTATAAGGAGTGCTATGGAAAACCTTGATCGGGAAACCATAGGCTGTCTCAAACCCGAAGTTGAAGAACTTCACAAAGGCCTTTCTATGGGGTTTAATTCCAGGCTTTGCTGGGAGAAGTTTATAGGTGAAACAGGCTCAGAACTGATCAACAGGTCCTCAAGGATCTTTACAGATGCCGTAGAGCTGGGAGGCGACCCCGCAGAAATAGGGAACATAGTTTCGTCTTCAAGCCTTGCAATCGTTCTTCTAAGGATGAAAAGGCAGCTTGTAAGTTCAGGCTTCAAGGGGCTTGCCATAACCCTGCATGCTGTTATGGTCGGACTTTTAATTTTTGTAATAGAGATAATTTCGAAATTCAGCGGGCTCGTTTCAAAGATGAGCGAGGCTTACATGTCCACAGAAGGGAGTATGAGCGGGATGTCTGGAATGGGTATGAGCATGTTTAATGTGGCTGAAAGCGTGCCCATGCTCTACAAATTTACATTTTCCGTGATAATTATTCTGACAATTTCAAATACACTCGTAGTGAAAATTGTAGAAGGAGGAGGAAATTTCAAACTTTTATTCTATGGGGGGCTGATGTCCGGGATTTCAGGGCTCTGCATGATACTTATCCCTCCGGTCGTATCCAGGGTATTTACATTCCAGATATGAAAGGAGTTTCAGGCTAAAAATAAAAAAGTGCCTGAAAAAGAAATTGCAAGAGGATTAAAAAAGGAGGCAGAAGAGGATTCTGAAACCGGAATAAATCAGTATTAGCGGGAGGTAAAGGAATGGAAAGTTTAAAAAATATAAGTATAGACGGGTTAAGAGAACTGAAAGAAAACGGGTTGAAGTGCCTGAAGATTAGCGGCTTAAAGAATTTAATAATTAAGCCAGAAGAATCCAGAACAGAATGCATAAGCGATGAAGAGCTTGAGAACCTGGCACAAAAAAGAGAAGAGATTAAAAAGGAAATAAAAAAACTGAATCAGGAGAAAAAAGGAATTGAAACCCGCATTCATCTGATCCGGAAAACAGGAAAAGAGAAGTGTGAGGAAATATCAGATTTTCCCTGGAGAGAAGAAATTTTCCCTCCGCTTCCAAGAAAAACATACGTAAAAATACCTGAAAGTCTTGCAGTTAAAGAAAATTCTCTGCATGCAGAAGATTCCGGATTGCTGGAGATAAAACAAAGCGGAATGAAAATAAAAGAAGTAAACGAAAAACTTGAAGACACAACACCTGAAGAAAAAATATCAGAATATGTAGCCTCCACGGCTGTCCAGACTCTGACAGCAAATAATTCGGAAGGAGCAGACTCAAAAAACGAAACAGGAGAAAAGGATGGAGAGAAGACTTTTCCGGAGAAAGAAGAAAAAACAAAAGCTGTATATCCGTTCTCAGCTGGAAAACTAAATGAAAACAGGATTCCTAACAGGGATTCCGGCAGCAACCCTATTGAAAAGATAAAAAGTGAAAGTAAAAACAGCACTGCAGCAAGTCTTCTTGGAGAAAATTTGATTGAAGAGCTGTTGAGCAGTGATGACCTGATCCCTGAAGAGGAACAGAGTTTCGTTAAATATCTTCAGGAACCGGAAATTGGGGAGCTGATTAACGAGCTAAAAGACATAAGGTCTCTCCTTGCCCGAGAAAAACGTGCAGCTTAAATGCTGGATAAAGAGACAAAAGAAACAAAAAAGAAGTAAAGAGAAAACGTGACGGGAAAAGACCGGCACTATAATTGAGAGCTTGTTGTGAAAATTTAGCCATTAAAGTTATTTGTGCTCATGGAGATGGAAAAGCCCTTCCCTTGCTTTGTTAAGGAGATCATTTGCTTCCTCAACCTTGCTGGCTGCCTCAAGGATATCTTCGGAGGCTTCGAGAAAACCATCTTTTTTGGCTTTCTGGGCCCATTCTCTGAAACTCTGTATGTGGCTTTCGTTATGTTCGATCCAGTGTTCAATCAAATGGGAAAGGTTATCGTGACTAAGTTCTTCGGTAATTGTTATTCCCTCCTGCTTATGAGTATGGAATTCATGGTATAAATTTTAGCTGGATTTAAGACGAATTTTCACACTGTTATTACGGAAAAGGAAAAGAGAAATTTAAAGAAAAACCGGTATTAGAAAATTTTAGAGGGCAGCCATAATGACTGCCGTTTAAACTGTTCTCGGGTCGGTGATTTCACCTTTCAGTGCAGAGGCTGCTGCGGTTGCAGGAGATGCGAGATAAATGAAGCCGTCTTTTCCCATCCTGCCTTTGAAATTCCTGTGCAGTTGAAACACATACCTCGCCCCTTCCCCGAGTACTCCCTGATGAGCACCGAGACATGGACCGCAGCCTGGAGTTGCAAGGGTCACACCTGCTTTCAGCAGGGTCTGCATTGTCCCGTTCTCTATGGCTGCAAGGAGGGTTGTGCGGGATGCAGGAATTACAATTGTCCTTACTGCAACCTTTTTCCCTTTCAGGACTGATGCTGCGACTTCAAGGTCTTCAAGCCTTCCGTTGGTGCATGTGCCTATAAAGACCTGGTCTACATGAGTGCCTTCAACCTCTCCTACAGGTTTTACATTATCAACCTGGTGAGGGCAGGCGACCTGAGGTTCAATATCTCCGGCATCATAGCTGAACTCTTCCAGATAAGCTGCATCAGAGTCCGCATATACAGGTTTGTAGGGGGCAGCTGCCCTGTTTTTCAGGAAATCAAAGGTCTTTTCGTCAGGAGGGACGATCCCGGTCTTTGCTCCCATCTCAATTGCCATATTGCAGAGCGTCATCCTGCCGGCAACCGAAAGTTCACTGATAGCCTGACCGTAAAACTCAACTGCTTTATAGGTTGCACCGGCAATCCCTGTTTTTCCTATCAGATAAAGGGTAAGGTCTTTTGCATAGACTCCTTTCTCAAGGCTGCCTTCAACCGTCATCCTGATGCTTTCTGGTACCTTAAACCAGAGCTTTCCCGTAGCAAAGATTTCAGCCATGTCGGTTGCCCCTACCCCTGTTGCAAAAGCCCCGAAAGCCCCGTATGTGCAGGAATGCGAATCAGCCCCGACAACCAGCTTTCCGGGAAGAGCAAAGCCGTTTTCCGGAAGCACCTGGTGACAGATCCCTTCCCCTACCTCATAGAAGTTGGGTATGCCCTGCTCCTGCACCCATTCCCTGATCTCCTTCTGCAGGGTAGCTGAAGTTTCGGTATTTGCAGGAGCTATGTGGTCAAAAGGAATCACAATCCTGGAAGGGTCCCAGACCTTTTCCATCTCCATTTCCTTAAAAGCATTTACTGTAAGTACTGATGTGCCGTCGTGAGCCATTGCGTAGTCCACATCTGCAAGCACAAAGTCATTAGCTTTTGCCTCTTTTCCTGCTGCCCGGGAAAAGATTTTTTCACTGATTGTTCCCAAAAGTAAGCCTCCTTTCCTATAATCAAATGGATAATTGCAATAATCAATAGATATGGTAAGAATTCAGGTTTCAGAACTCACTATAACAAAATATATTTTATGCCTAATGTTATTATAATTAACAGTCGCAGGTGAATTACCTCCGAAGCTGAGAAAAGACTCAGGTGGATAAGCATACAAAGGACTGAAAGATAAAAAGCTATCTCGTCGGTTTTAAAAAGTACAGGACCAGGGACTCGCAGAGTTTGATCAAAAGTACTGAATTTATGAATCCAGAGTTTACCCTTGTGGATATCTTTTTAACCGTTGATTGAAAATATACAATTGGGGACAGGTTACGATCCAGTTTACTTGCCAGCAGAGCTGCAGCTCTGATGCTTTTTGTTTTTTACTCTCTCAAAGTATGTTTTGAAATCATACTTGATCCTGCAACCGTAATAGGACTCATTAATCTACCGAAAAATGATGGAATTTAATGAATAATATACGATTTTGATCCCGGATATGTGATTCTGAGAAGTATTCAACTAAACATTGGAAAGTGAAAGGCAGGATTCAAGACAGCAGGTTGTCAGGGAGAATAAACACGAGAAATTTACTCTTAATTGTTCTCTGTCAGATATTTTTCCTTCATCTCATTTCTATCCTGCTGAAACACCTGACATACTGTAAGGCAATGGAGTAAAAAGTTATAAGCATACTCACGACTCATATTTATCGCAGCTTAATATCTAATAAAGCTCTTTTCCAAGCAGTAATATATGACCAGGCGGTCTTCTCATTCATTAATAAGGGAAAGAGCAACAAAATAGTTTATGAGAGGAGGTTTAATATGACGTCAAAATTAATGGACTACTTTAATAAGCAGCCTAGAATTGGGGTTCTCAGCACATCGACTAAAGACGGAAAGGTAGATTCAGCTGTTTTCGGCTCTCCCCATATGATCGATGAAAATACTGTTGTAATCGCAACAGGTAAGAACAGGACATTCTCAAACCTTCAGGAAAACCCTTACGCGATGTTCCTCATAATGGAGCCGGGAGCGGAGATTATGGACTGGAAAGGAATCAGGGTTTATCTGAAGAAGAAGGAATCTGCAACTTCCGGAGAGATGCTTGATATGATCAAAAGCCAGATCGCAAAAATAGCCGGCGAAGAGGCGGCAAAGATGATATACGCAACTGTCACCTTCGAGATTATTGAGCTGAGACCTCTCGTTGATATGGGACAGGGCTGGGAGAAATCTATCTGAGTATTTAGAAGTTATGGGAACCAAAATAAGGTCAAAAGAAAATCAGAGTAAAAGACCAAAAGAAAAAAAGACCGGCTCAAATATAGAGCGGGGTTTTTTAGATTACGCCGGTCTTTTCAAGAAAACCTTCCAGAGGCACGGAGTGAGTCTGGAAACCGCATACTTTGTAGGGGTCTGCGCCCATTGAAAGGGCTACGAACTGGGCAATATTCATGTGAACCATATCGTATTTTACCCCGAACTCTTTTTCAATTACAGGCTGGTAGCGATCATACTGGATATGGCAGTTCGGGCACATATGAATCATCAGTTCCACTCCAGCTCTCTGAAGGCTGTCAAGTTTGGTTTTGGTTACCTGGAGGGAAGTATTCTTGTTAAGGTGAAGCTGGGAAAACCCCATTCCGCAGGTAAGAGTGCGGTCTTCGTACCAGCGGAGAGGAGATGCTCCGCAGGCTGCGGCTATCGTGTCGATCAGCTGGGGATTTTCCGGGCTTCCCACAACATCCAGGTACTTGACTTTGTAATAATGGCAGGCGTGATGAGCTGCAGTTTTTACACCTGAGAAATCGAATTTTTTCTCTTCCTGAATCTTTCCTACTTTGCTCAGGATAATCTCAACTGCATGATAGAAGTTTGTTCTCGGGTCCATATCGCCCTTTTCGTAAATGAGGTCATCAAAGCCCTTTTCTTTAAAGATTGAGTTGACCTTATCCCTGACTTCAGCATTATTATTAAGAAGCTCGCAGGCTTCCTTGTTTATAGCATAGCAGGTTGAACAGAGGCAGGTGATATTCGGATACCCGCACCTTCTGGCGACAGCAAAGTTCCGGGCTGCAATTGCCGTTGTTGTGAGACCTTCGAAGATATCAGTATAGTGTCCTATCCCTGTACAGCAGGACTGCTCATCGTTTATGCAGTAATCTACCCCCAGCCTATCGAAAACATACCGGGTGGCAGTTTCCACTCCAGGGTATTCCTGCCCGACCATGCAGCTCTTAAACAATAAGAGCTTCCTGTCCGGTATACTTTCTATCGCTTTCAAATCTGAAGTCTCCGTTCTTTTTTTCGTTATCACTATAGTAGTTTGTATTCAGGAACCCATTGATTTTTTTTTCCTGTATCTTTTCTTTAATCCATTTTTCCCTGTCAAAGTATCCTGTGCTCTCAAGAATAGCCTGGACCTCTCCATGGGTATCCCTTACATCCCTGGAGCTGAGCCCGAGCTCGGAACGTATTACTTCCAGATTTCTTTTAATCCCGATCCAGCGCTCTCCAAGATCTCTTTCCATATTCTTTATACCGGCGACCGGGACCTTGCTTGCTCCGTTTTCTGCAAGGTATTCTCCGATTTCAAGGAAATAAGCTAGCTTTTCAACGCCAATTCCTTCGTTAATAGCCATCTGCCGCAGTACCTGCACAATCGTTACAGGGCTGTTGTTCCTCGGACAGCGTACATTGCAGGAATAGCAGTAGAAGCAGGACCAGATCATTTCTGATTCAAGCACACTGCGGTCATTTTCCAGCACTTTTTTTACGATTTGCCTCGGGCTGTAATCCGTAAACCGTGCTGCAGGGCAGGAAGCTGTGCAGGCTCCGCACTGGATACAGCGGTCAAGTCCCAGAGATTCAGGGGTTCTGATACTCTTTTTTGCTGTCTCTGCAAGAGTTTTACAATCAGGAGTATCGTATTCGTTTACATAAGGGATCATTTTATCATCTCTCCTTCCCGGGCAAGGCTGGTAAAAGTTCCTGCAAGCCCTTTAATGTTCGGAACATACGCTTTTTTGAAATGGATTCTGTTTCCTGAATCTCCAAGTTCCTCTTTGAGTTTTTCGAAATGCCTGACAGTAAGAGGATAAAGAGCTTCAGCTCGAGGGCTGTCAGGCGGGTCTTCAACAAAGAGGACAGAAGATGCCCCATGCCTGAACGCATGAAGCACCAGGTCTCTGTCAACTACCAGACAGGTAGGAACCCTTATCAGTTTAACATTTGAAGGATATGTAAGTACACTGTTACCAATATTGTCGCAGGTAAGAGAAGCTATTCCGCTGTTCACAAAGCCGAGCATATCCCCCTCTTCAAGTACACCCTCGATCTCGGCCTTTAACTGAGATCTGGTAAAACCTGCAACCTGGATAGCCCCTTCTTTACAGAGCCTGATACAGTATCCGCAACCCGTGCACATAAGCGGGTCAAGAACAACTCTGCCGCTATTGTTTACGGAAAGGGCATCGAATGGACATTTAAGGCATTCTCCGCACCGTGTACAGAGCAACCGGTTTATGGTTGCAATTTCATTATCCAGCGTTTTCGGGCTGTCCGTAATGAAAGCCCTTGCCCTTACAGCTGCAAGTCCTGCCTGGGCGATTGTATCAGTAACATCTTTAGGGCTCTGGGCAGTGCCGCAGACAAAGATTCCGTCAAGGGAACTGTCTACAGGTTTCAGCTTGGAGTGCTTTTCCTTAATAAACCCGCTTTCGTCCTGGCTCAGGTTCAGTACACTGGCAATTTTCTTTGTACCAGGAGACGGTACCATAGCTGCGGAAAGTACTACCATGTCAGCAGGAAGTTCCCTTATTTTCTGGTTAAGGGTGTCTTCGACCCTTACAACAAGACTCTTATCCGGCTTTTCAATGACTTCAGCAGGTCTTCCCCTCACAAAGTTGACCCCAGCTTCCTGAACTGCGCGGTAGTAGTTTTCGTAAAAGCCAAAAGCCCTCACATCAATATAGCAGATCGTGATGTCCGTTTCCGGATATCTTTTCTTGATAAGGCTTGCATGCTTAAGTGCTGCCATACAGCAGTACCTTGAACAATAGCGGTTTCCGCCTTCCTTTTCGTCCCTTGAACCAACACACTGAATCATGACTATCCTTTTTGGCGTTTCAGCTTCAGATGCATCATCAGACGAACTTTCGCACCTTGAATCACAGGTTGCAGGAGCTGGATCACTGGAAGCTTTGCTGAAATCCGAGACCCTGAGAAGTTCTCCTTTTGTAGGGCCATTGATGCCCAGGACTCTTGCAAGTTCCATCTGGGTCATCACGTTTTCAAAAATCCCATATCCATACTGAGGTTTCTGGGATACATCATACTCCTCAAAACCTGTGGCTACAACAACTGCCCCCACATTAAGCTCGATAATTTCTTCCTTCTGGGAGAAATCGATTGCTCCGTTTTTGCAGGCAGCTTCACATTTTCCGCAGGCTTCCCCATGTAGCTGCAGGCAGTGATCGGGATCTATACAGTAAATTTTTGGAACTGACTGGGAGAAGCGAAGAGAAATTGCCTTTCTGTCCATGTAACCACAGTTAAATTCGTCTTCAACCAGGATAGGACAGGCACGGCTGCACCTTCCACATGCTGTACAGTTATCTTTTACGTATCTCGGTTTCTTATTTAACCTGACTGTGAAGTTTCCTGCGCTTCCGCTAAGCTTTTCTACTTCAGTCCAGGTAAAAAGCGTAATTTTCGGGTGGGCTGCAACCTCGTTCATCAGAGGACTGAGCGAGCACATTGCACACTCTTCCGCAAGTTTATCAGGAGAAAAGATCTTCCCGATTTTAGCCATCTGCCCACCTATGCTTGAATCCTTTTCTACAAGGAAAGTGGAAATTCCATTATCTGCAAGGTTCAATGCAGCTGTAATTCCTGCAATCCCCCCGCCGATAACAAGAGCCTGTTGAGCGATGTCCACTTTTATATCTTCCAGCGGCTCGGCATTTTCCAGGCGTTTCAGCTTGGCTTTAAGAAGTGAAATGGCTTTTTCAGTAGCTCCTGCTCTGTCAGGATGCACCCAGGCACACTGTTCCCTCAGGTTAGCAATCTCAAGTCCGGCCCTGTTCAGTCCGGCTTCCTGTACGCACTTTTTGAAAAGAGTGCCATGCTTGGAAGGAGTGCACGAACCTATTACTACCCTATCCAGTTGTTTTTCCAGAATTTTACTCTTAATCAGAGCCTGCCCCTGGCTTGAGCACATATACTCATAATCGTAAACCGAGATCCCTTCTGCCTTAAGGGTCTTTTTCACAGTATCTATATCAACGTGTTCGGAAATGTTCCCGCTGCAATGGCAGATAAATACAGCAGCTTTGTTCAATCCTTCAGTCGTCCCGTCAGTCATTATACTAAATCTTTAAGGGATTTGTATTTAAGACTTGCCAGAAAAGAGGTAAAAAATAGCCTAAATGAGATATTTTTAAAAAAGTGGCTGCCTTTTTGAGACAAAATTAGAAGGAGAAGCAGAAAGAAAACGCCTGCCAATTGCAGTTAGATACTGGCTATCGACATGGAATTGAATCAAGAATTAATAAATGTGATATAATTGTTTTAATCCTATATATACCTGAATGAAGACTGTAGAAAAATAAAATATATTCCAACTATTACTTACCTGTGAATGCATGAGCTCATAAAATAAATTAGTGTCTACTATTGTCAGAAAGTTTTTATAGGCATATAATTATATATAGGGAGAGAGTATTATTAAAAATAACTGAGATGCCAATTTATCAGGCATTTCCGCAGGTTTTGAACAAATAGAAATATATTAAGCAAAAGAACAAAAAAAATCAAAAACAGTCATTTGAATCCGCAATTTAAGTTTAATTGACCGTTTTGAAATGTTTAATAAATATAGATTATTAAAGCTATTCGTTTAAAAAATATATTTCTATTATCTGATGATACTGGATAAAATATAATACCGGAAGCAGAACTTGAAGTGACTACCGGTATAAACGGCAGATGATAGTTGTGGCAGATAATGGGCTAACATCAGAAGACAACGATTTTAAGATGGGAGAAGTAGAGTTCGAAATGGTCGAGCTTTTAAGGAGACTCAATATAAACAGACCTGTCGCCTTAACCCTTGCATGTCTCTCAAAAGGAGAAGAGATCTCTTCCCAGTGCATAGAGATGGTATCAGGCTTGAGACAGCCGGAAGTCAGCATTGCAATGCGCTATCTTCGCGAAAACGACTGGGTAGATATGAGGGAAGAAAAGAAGAACCACGGAAAAGGCAGACCTGTAAAACTCTACAGACTGACAGTCCAGATGGAAACTATTATTAACACTATAGAAGAAAACGTCATTGCTGAGAGCAAGACAATTCTCCAGAACATAGAACGCCTGAAGAATCTCTCCTGAAAAAATCAGCTAAAAAGACTGGATTAAAGAAGCTCTTCTTCTACAATCACAATGTAAAATATTCCCAGATTAAAAGCCTGATCATATAAAATGGGAATACCCCCCAAACCTTAGCAATGAAAATTAAAGCTTTCTTATTACCTTTTTACCTTTCCTTTTTTAGATCAGTGCAGGTTTGAGGCTCCAAACGTTTTCTGTCAATTATTCAAGCATCCAGAACCCAATAGTGCAGCAAGTGGTTTCAGAACCCATTAAATATATTCAGAGAATTGCACTCCCGCACCTGAACAATGTCTGGACCTGAACCGGAATTTCAGAAGGATTTTGTTTTTGTTTATCTTAGGGCACTATTACTTATTTTTTATTCATATAAATTCAGAATCTAAAAATTCTTAGTACCTCCATCTTCAGAATAAGATCTCATGAATTTTTTTCAGTAACTCACTTAGAGATAAAAACATTGAAGCTTTAATTTTTGTTCAATAAAATGCATTAAAAAGCATTTATTTGAAGAAATAAAGATAAAAAATGATTTTATGGAGATTTGAGATATTTATGAATCCCATTAGAGATTAAAAAGTCATTATATGGCCTAAAGATAACAATTTTATACATAAAGAGTATTATATGAACTGAAATTATTTTAATGAGATGCAAGTCAGGGCACTTACAATAGTTTGTTATAAAGACTGCCTCGAGAAGGTCAACCAGGAGAAAATTAAACAAAACATGGCCAGTAAATGGAGAAAAGTTAATGTCAACCACATAAACATTGTAAAATATAATTATAAATAAACATATATTAAAAATAAAACATAAGTAAATATTTATATTAATTCACTCTATAATGGTTCTTCGGGTGATTTAAATGGTAGATGAAAGTGGTTTAGCTATAGAAACTACTGACATAACAAATGAGACTCCTATAACAATGGGGTCAAGCGAATATGAAATGATAGAATTGTTTAGAAAAATTAATGTCAGCAGGCCAATTGCTCTTACCCTTGCATGCCTTGCAAAAGGAAGGGAAATCTCTTCCCAGAGCATTGAAATGGTATCTGGCCTGAGACAGCCGGAAGTCAGTGTTGCAATGCGGTACCTCCGCGAAAACAACTGGATTGACATCCGGGAAGAAAAGAAATCTAAAGGTAAGGGCAGACCGATCAAACTGTACAGGCTAACAGTCCCTATGGACCGCATTGTCAGCAAGATCGAAGAAGAAATCATAGCCGAAAGCAGACTTGTGCTGAGCAACATAGAACGCCTGAAGCACATTGCCTGAAATTTATGATAGGGAATGGAATGGTCTGAGTCAGGTGCAATCTCCAACACTGCAAATTGCGTCGAGCTCTACTATCTGAAAGCCATTCTGTCTTAAGGGGATTACCCCTACCCTCAATTTTTTCCCTGCGAGTATCTTTTTTACCGGTACTTTTTCTGTTGCAATCTTTTTCTTTCCCCGATTTTGAGTTTCGTGAGATCACTCCCGAATGTTATTTCACGAACTGAAATGAACTCAAGCCGACAGAAAGCTGAAAAAAAACCAGCAGGTGAGACCCTCTAAAGAACAGGAAATGGTACAGAAATAAGGAACGAATTTATCAGAACACAAAAAATATATGGGCCCGCTGCGATTCGAACGCAGGACCTCACGGTTATCAGCCGTGCGCTCCACCAGGCTAAGCTACGGGCCCGAAATGAATGGAAATAGGGTTCAAAAACATAAATTCTCTGAAAAGAGATCGTTGAATTGTGGTGGGCCCGCTGCGATTCGAACGCAGGACCTCACGGTTATCAGCCGTGCGCTCCACCAGGCTAAGCTACGGGCCCAGATGTCAGTTTATTTCGAATTATCAGAGTTGAAAGGCTTTTTCAGGGAAAGCATCCCAATCCGACAACACTTCTAATACTCGATTTACTACTTATAACTTTTGCTCGAATATTCGGGATTTCCAATATCCTGAAATTTATTTACAGGAAGCTGAGCCCCTATAGCGACAGTTTTATATACGATATCGAGTGTATGAGGAATGCTGACAAAGCAAAACGTAACATGGGCCGGTAGATCAGGGGAAGATCGCTACCTTGGCATGGTAGAGGCCTCGGGTTCAATTCCCGACCGGTCCATATAAAAATATTTAATATCCCTGAATTTCTTTTTTCTAAACTTCTCTTTTCTAAACTTCTCTTATATCGAATCAAAGTTTTTAAGGAATTTTATTCAGGGATTATTTTGCATATGAGCCATCTCAAATTAAATATTTGTTTTAGAATTCCGGTTTTGTGGGAACCAATTCGGGACTGAAAAAAGATCCTCTTGCTGGCAATGATGGCTAACATTCCCTCAAAAAAGTGTGTAAAATGAAACGCAGTAAAACGTTTCATTTTAATTTTTGCCCATCATTTTGGCAGCTTTATATAAATCAGGATACAAATCAGGGATAATAAGATCATACCCAGAACACCATATTCTAAAGAAATATCGGAGGATTTTGTTTTATCATCCCCTTCATTATCCAGCCCTATGTTCAATCCTGCAGTTTCATTCCCTTCTCCCTGCAGAGACCGTGTTTCCAGCCCGCCATCCTCTTCGGAAATATTTCCGGCAGCACCTTTTTTATTACCTGTTATAGCAAAAGAGGAGAAACCCGGAACATCAGCTATAAAGTACAGGAACTTATTATCTTCCCCTGAAGGGGTGACTTCCAGTTTCGCCCATTTTTTGTCGCTGTACCTGTTAAGGGCAATAGAATCCGGGTTAATGTTATTATCCAGAACCCAGGATTTTTCAACTTTGAAACAGATAAGAGGATTTTCTATGTTTTTTGAGGTTGCATATCCGCTGTTTCCAACCCAGACATTAAAAGACTTGTAAACCTCACCTTCAGGCAGTTCGGAAACAAGTGCAGACTTATTTTTTAACTGCTCAACAATGGTTGTGGTCTTTCCTGCGTTTTTAATCGCATTGAAGCTCACATACACGACACAGGTTGCATTTTTTGCGAAATCAAATTTTACAGCCTTGCCGTTTGTGATAAACACCTGGGAAAGTTCCTTTACTTCAACGTTTTTTGCAGGTTCAGGAGATCCGCCTCCTCCGCCACCACCGCTGCTGCTTCCTCCACTGCTTCCCCCGGAACGGCCCTCTTCCAGTACATTTATTGTAGCGGTTTTTGAAGCTGTGCCGTTTGCATTTATCGCTGTCAGAGTGGCGGTGTAAGTTCCTGCGGCAGTATACACATAAACAAAACTTGCATCCTTTGAGTCCTCTATTCCATCACTGTTAACGTCCCAGCTCCTCGAGGTCGTATTTTGCGAAAGGTCTGTAAACGTTACTGAAAGAGGAGGATAGCCGCTGGAAGTATTCGTACTGAAGTCTGCAGCAGGAAGGACAGCAATTTCTTTTTCCAGCACAGTTATCACAGCAGTTTTCCAATCCGTACCATTTGCATTGCTTACTGTCAGGTTAACCGTATAGCTCCCTGCTGAGGAATAAGAATGAGTTACATTCTGCCCTGTTAAAGTGCTATTATCTCCAAAGTCCCAGGACCATGAAACAGGTGACCCTGTACTTGTGTCAGTAAACTGAACAGAAAGTGGAGCATTCCCACGGGTTGTATTTGCCTTAAAATTTGCTTCAGGGGGTTCAGGAGCAGGCTCGGTTCTGGGAGTTACCAGGGGCAGGTAGTCAATTGCCTTATCATTGATCTTATATGCTTCCTCTGCAATCCCATCACCATTAGTGTCAACGTGAGTCTGAGAGAAGCCATCTCCTGCAGGAGATTCCCAGAAGTTGCCTCCTGTGTAAGGACCCCCTATAATGTTTTTACCTGCAGCTTTTGTGGTGTTTAAGTAAACGCTTCCATCTTCCCCCAGCTCCAGATTTATATTGTTGCTAAAATAGTTGTTATATACCGAAGCAGAGTCTTCAAATATGGTAATACCGACACCACAGTTTTTGAACGTATTGCCGGTAATAACGTGACCACCGCCACCTGAATAAAGAGATACTCCTTTATTGCAGTCCTGGAACGTGTTTCCGGTTATTTTGTTATTAATACTGTCAAAAGTTGATACACCTTCAGGGCTCCCCGAAAAGAGGTTATTCATTATGGTCTGGTTTCCCTGCCCATAGTTTGTGCCAATACCGATACCACAGCCATTGAACTTATTATTCCTTATTGTACTTGACCCACCACCACCACCAAAACTCACCCCCTTTGTGATTGTCAGCCCTTCAATACGCGATTGACTGATGACATTGAAACCGCCAACCGAAGGATATCCAGAAGCCCCTTTTATTGATACCGATTTATCCACAGAAATAGTTTCTTCAGGATAAGTCCCGGGATTTACTATTATCGTATCCCCGTCAACAGCGTCCTTTAACGCATCCTGGATTGTCGTATAGTTTCCTGCCCCGCTGCCATCAACGTAAAGTGTTGCAGCTGCCGCACTGCCAGCAATAACCTGAAATACAAACATCAGTGTAAATAAAATGGACAATTCTCTTTTCATTTTCCACACAAGAAAAACCCCTTCAAACTTTGTAGCATCCGAACATTAACAGTTGCCTCAAACCCTATTTCGTACTTTACAGGATGCATAGCATTGTTACGATACCTGATTTAAAGGTAAAATATCTTGAACAATACTTCTCGATTTTTAAGAGTAGTTTATTTAACGAAATCGGAATAAGATATATAATTAACTAAATTATCCTGCATTTAACAAAAAGTTGCAGTTTTTGCATGTTTTCAATAAGAAATAAGCTGGATTCTTTCACAACATTTACATAATTTAGAGACAGATCATTTTAAACTGGTTTAGTCCCTTTTTCAAAACATCAGAGGTAAAAGAACCAGTCCGTGAGCATTGCACCATATTTAAGCACTCCACATTTTTAAATATTTGAAAAATCTAAACAACTTACATGCGGAAAGTAACAGCAGCTATAACAGGACTGGTTCTCCTTTCTTTCATTCTTTCAATTTATTTTTACCCGCAGGTACCTGAACAGATGGCAACTCACTGGAACTCTCAGGGAGAAGTAGACGGCTATATGTCAAAGCTCTGGGGGCTTTTTTTCATGCCTCTGGTAATTACAGGCCTTGTAATTATGTTTCTGGCAATTCCGAAAATTGACCCAAGGAAAGAAAATATAGCGAAATTCAAGAAATATTATGACGGATTTATAGTAATACTGGTTCTATTCATGGTCGCTGTCCATCTCCAGACAGTTCTCTGGAACATAGGAATCAGGATCAATCCCAATGCCATGCTCCCGTTAGGGATAGGGCTTCTGTTTTATTATATGGGGATTCTTACGGAAAATGCAGAGAGGAACTGGTTCATCGGCATAAGGACACCATGGACTCTCAGCAGCGAAAAAGTATGGAAAAGGACTAACCGGCTTGGAGGGAAACTTTTCAGGATAGCAGGAATAGCGGCAGTCTTCGGGGCTTTTTTCCCTGAATTTGCAATATACTTTATTCTTGTGCCCGTAATCGCCGTATCCGGATTCAGTGTAATCTATTCCTATATAGAATATCAAAAAGAGATTAAAGAAAATAAGCAGGACTGAAAGAAAATATAGAGAGAAAACTAACAGAAATTGAAATCCTGAACCAAACCCTAAAAAGTAAGATTTGAAGATTCCTGCAATTTTTATTTGCAGGGGCTCTCTTTTAACCGATTTTCAGTGCCTTTTTAATCAGTACGTTTATTTAACATGCTATCGTTTTGTCGTACTGATTGTTATGACCGAGGATATAATAAATAATTCAGATAAAAAAGTCGAAAAAGGAGATTCAGTATCCGTTCATTATGTGGGCAAACTGGAGGACGGCACAGTATTCGATACATCGGAAAAAGAAGTGGCCGTGGAGGCAGGGACCTATAACGAAATGAGAGATTACGAACCTCTGAAATTCACAGTGGGAGCCGGACAGATGATTAAAGGTTTTGATGAGGGTGTGGTCGGAATGAAAGTGGGAGAAGAAAAAACCATAAAAATCCCTCCAGAAGATGCATACGGGGAATACATGGAAGAGTATGCAAGGGAACTTCCACGTGATGCTGTCGATTTTATTCCGGAAGTGGGAATGCAGCTGGCAACGGAAACAGGGCTCAGGGGCACTATCACAGAAGTAAGCGAGGAAAGTTTTGTCGTGGATTTCAACCATTCACTTGCAGGCAAGACTCTTATATTCAAAGTAAAAGTCGTTTCAGTGGAGGCGTAAATAAATGAAGGTCGGGAGGAATGCAATTTATTTCCTGACAGTACTTCTTCTGGGAAGCATTATCCTGGGAAGCGGATGCACGGATAATGGGAGTGGAGAAAGCAGAGCTGTAAAATCGGGAGATACAGTTCAGGTAGACTACATAGGAAAGTTCGAAAACGGCACCGTTTTTGACACTTCGATAAAAGAAGCAGCACAGGAAGCAGGCATATATAACGAACAGAGAGAATACGTCCCCCTGAACATCACGGTTGGTTCCGGCCAGGTAATCGAAGGGTTTGACGAAGGATTGGTGGGAATGAAGGAAGGTGAAGAGAAAAACCTGACCATTCCTCCCGAAAAAGCTTATGGGGAATACAATGAAAGCTGGATTCAGTCTATCCCTCTTGAGGATCTGAACATGTCAGAGAAACCTGAAGTAGGACAGGTTTACAGCAACATGTATGGAAGCCGATTCAAAGTCATCGCTGTAAATGATACACATGTTACTTTAGACCCTAACCATGAACTTGCTGGCAAGACTCTTGTTTTCTATATAAAGATCGTATCAATCAAATGAAGCTGAATAAATTGAACCGGTTTAAAATCCGGTTCATATTTCTTTAAAAAAGATGCATCTTTCTGACGGCTGGCAAAAGATCCAGAACTTCCGGAAATATAGAGAAAAGAAAACAATAGGAGAAGAGAGAATGGAAAACTCTCGCACTGTGAAAAAGGGAGATTATATCCTTATTGACTATACTGTAAAATTTGAGGACGGAACTGTATTTGACACCACTGTAAAAGAAAAAGCTATTGAAGCTGGAATATACGATGAAGAAAAAAAATACAGGCCTTTCTTTTTCAGGACAGATGCCCGCCAGGTGATAAAAGGCATCGATGCAGGAGTTCTCGGAATGCGGGAAGGGGAAGAAAAAACCCTCAAAATCAAACCTGAAGACGCTTATGGAGAATATAAAGACTATCTTGTTCAGAAAATTCCTCTTTTAAGGCTTGAACTGAAGGAAGCTCCAGAAATAGGAAAAATAATCATAACACCGGGAGGAAGTATAGTTAAAGTGCTTGATTCCACCGAAACTTACGCGATCCTTGACTTCAACCATGAGCTTGCAGGCAAAACTCTGATCCTTGAAATAAAACTCGTCTCCATAGTGAACAGGCCTGAAACGTAAACTGATCTGAAATGTAGCTGACCCTGAAATAGGTTTATCTTCTTAAAAATTAATAATGAGTTTATTTCAGGATATACAGATTGGACAGTGGTAAAAGATGGAAAAGGAAGAGAAAGTTGTGGTAGTGCTGCTCATCATGGCATTGTCCTCTCTTTCGACAGCATACTTATTTTTCGGGTCCGAACTTGCAGGAGCCGGACAAAAATCAGAAGGAAAAGCTCTTCAGTACACCCATGAATCCGAAGTTGGGAAAAAAGTAACTCTTGATGCTGAAGTATTAAGTAAGCGTTTTACTTATACAGGAGATCACCTGCTTTTAGAGGTAGACTTCGACTCAGAAGTCCTGAGCGTATTTATCCCCAGGACAGCCGGGGCTGAAGCACTGAACAGCTCAATCAATGAAGGGGATTTCATAAGCATAACGGGTACTATCTCTGAATATAAGGGGAAAAAAGAGATAAGGGTGGAAAGAAAAGAAGATATTACCCTGAATTAAGATATGACCTGAGCACTGAAGATCTGAATCTGAAATTGCTCTGAAATAATCGTTATCAATAAACCTGAAAAACAGAGAATATATCGTTAACAATATATCCATAGAACAACATTGGGAAAAATATGAAAGCATGTATCATGTGTGGAGGCGCAGGGACAAGGCTCAGACCGCTGACCTTCAAACACCCGAAACCGAGCATACCGATTCTCAATAAACCGTCAGTCCGGCACCTGATAGAACACCTTGCAAGGGAAGGATTCAATGAAATAGTCATGACCCTTGGATATATGGGAGAACGCATAGAAGAACAGCTCGGAGACGGGCACATGTTCGGAGTACACATCGATTATGTGTATGAAAAAGAAAAAATGGGGACTGCAGGCGGCGTTAAAAATGCTGAAAAATATCTGAAAAACGAGCCTTTTATCGTGCTTGGGGGAGACCACGTACTTAACCTTGACCTGAGGGAGATGTATCGCTTCCATGAAACAAATGATGCGATAGTGACCATAGGGCTCCTTTCGATTGACGACCCGAGAGAATTCGGGATTGCGGATATGGACATAAACAACAGGATCCACCGCTTCCTTGAAAAACCCAGGTCCGGGCAGATTTTCAGCAACCTTGCAAGTACAGGCATTTACATCTGCGACCCTGAAATCTTTGACTGGATTCCTGAAAATAAAAAGTATGATTTTGCAAAAGACCTTTTCCCTGCACTTCTTGCTGCAGATGAAAAAATTAATGGAATGCTTGTCCGGGGAAAATGGACTGATGTGGGGAGTTCGGCAGCTTACAGACAGGCTCAACGCTGGATGCTGGATGCTCTTCCCGGAACCACTATAGAAGGTAACTTTACAACAAGAAATGCCAGAATAAGAGGTCCTTTATCCATAGGAAATAATGTATGCATAGGCTCGAATTCCTCTCTTGTAGGGCCGATTGTTATAGGGGAAAATACTGTAATCGGGGATAATGTCCTTATAGGGCCTTATAGCGTAATAGGTGCAAACTGCACTATAGACAATGATGCAAAGATTCTTTCATCCTATCTTTTTGATGGCGTTTCCATAGGAAAGGGCTCCAATATCTCGGGAGCCGTTGTTGCTGACGAAACAGTCGTCGGAGAAAAGTGCAGCCTTGAAAACGGAACAGTAATCGGGCATAAAGTGGTCATAGGAGATAACTCCACCATACATTCAGGAGTTAAAATCTGGCCTGAAGTAGTAATTGAAAAGAATTCCGGTATAAAAGAAACCGTTATTAATCCAAATTATGACACCGCACAGGAAGGATCGTAAATAAAGATTTGAAACCGGCGTTCAGATCGATGCTTATCTCCGGTAAAATGTATTTTCCAATTAATTCCAGATTCGAGTAACTATAGACAGTAAATTGCCCGTTATCTGGAATACGTTTTTTTAGAATACCGATTTCTTTAGAATATTCTGAGTTTTCCAGTACAGGCTTCTGAAAAACAGGCTCTTTTGATAGACATAATCGCTCAAAAAGTCGCAGGAATGAATAAATTTTTTAATAATGGGTAAAACTCTTATAATAACAGAAATACTTATTAACAATAATTTAATAGTTTAGAAGTTTATTTGATCCAACAAATAACGATTTTCCCGTGCCGTTCAGTATATATTCGAAAAAAAGACATTCTTGAAAGAGAAAATATCTATTAAAAATAAAATAAGGGATTTCAATGACCAGGTATAAAAATTGGCTCATAGGATCGCTGTTTATCAGCGCAGTATCAATTGCCCTGGTTACATGCCTGACTTATAATTCAGAGACTGTTGAGGCTCTGAGAAAAATAAGGCTGGAGTATATTCTGGCAGCCGTACTCATTCATATTCTCTCGTACCTCATCTGGGGACTGCGGACCCGAACACTCTGTAAAGCTCTGGGATACAGGATAGGTGTCCTGAAGGTGACGGAGATAGTTGTCTCGAGCACCTTTGTGGCTGGAATTACTCCTTCTTCCGCAGGCGGAGAGTTCCTCAGAATCCACAGCCTGAACAGAAACGAAATTCCTCTTGGAAGGGCTACTGCAATTGTTGTAGGGGAACGCCTGTTAGATGCAGTCTTCATTTTTTCCTGCCTGCCTTTCGCGTTCTACATTTTAGGAGACATCCTTTCGGATTATAAGTTCGATGCAGTTTTCCTGACAGCAAATTTCCTTGTATTCTTACTCCTTGTAATTTTTATTTACGGTGTCTGGAAGCCCGAAAAAGTAAAACATATAACTCACAGGCTGACAGGCAGACTTGCCCTTTTTTTTGGAAAAAAGACCGATTCTGCAATTTCACATCTCATGGAACAGATAGACAGGGAAATAGATCATTTTCACGACAGCGTAAAGGTCTTTTTCTCTGAAGGAAAAAAAGGGCTGCTCTGGGGAATTCTCTATACTTTTATTTTCTGGATAGTAGACTTTTCACTGCTCATCCTGCTTCTGATGGGTCTTTCACAGACTCCTTCCATTGCCACCGCCTTTGCAGCACAGGTTATTCTGACGGTCATAATGATAATACCCGCAACTCCCGGAGCAAGCGGGGTTGCTGAACTGGGGGCAGCCTCCATCTTTTCTATATTCGTGGATTCGTCCGTTCTGGGAATTACCGTACTCTCCTGGAGAGCTCTGACATATCACATGAACCTTTTAGCAGGAGGGCTCGTTAGTTTGAAAATAGTCAAGGATATGAATTTGATTAAAAAACTTATTGGAGATCCTGTAGAAACCAAACACAGCGCATGAAAAAATGTTTTAAGCGGAATACAAGGCAACTGCTGTACATCGAAGGAAATTTCATCCATAGACCAGCACAGACCAGTACAGATTTATATCCTGTTCTAACAAAATTTCTCTTATGCCATCCAGAGAATTCGTCTTTGAGCTTATGAGAAAAAGCGTGCATCTGGTCTCGATTTTTATAGTGCTTATTTACGAGTTTTTTGGAAAAGATGCGATTCTCTGGGTACTGATGCTTTTCCTCGTAACTGTTCTTATTCTGGAATATTTCCGCCTCGAAAAAGGCATGAAAATTCCTTTTTTTTATATGATGTACAGAGAACATGAAGCTGACAGACTCGGAGGACACATCTACTTTGCCCTGGGCTCAATTGCAGTGATCTCCCTCTTCAATAAAGAAATTGCCTATGCTGCAGTCCTTATGACAACCTTCGGAGACATGGCTGCAGCCCTGATAGGAAAGTTCTACGGAAAAAGAAGAATTTTCAGGGAAGTCTTTAAAAATGACAAATCTCTTGAAGGTTCAGCTTCCGAGTTTATAACCGATCTGGTGGTCGGACTTGTTATAACTGGAAACCCGATTGTGTCTCTTGTCATGGCTTTTTCTGCAACCCTCACAGAAACCGCAGTAAATAAGATAGATGATAACCTTGTAGTTCCCATTTTTTCCGGCTTCTTCGGGCAAATAACCCTGGTTCTGCTGATGTATTTCTAACACGATCTGAAGGGAAACACCGGGAAACCGAGATTTCTACTCCTGAATTGCAAAAATAGAATTTTCTAACTTTACCCTTCTGAGCCGCACGGGTTGTGGTCTGCAGCCGGCTGTAAAAGAAATTTCTTAAATTGGAGACCGTGTTTAACTAAAGAAAAAAGAAAGGAAAGGGAGTAAAGATGAACAGAAGAGATTCAGGCAGTTTTCTCTTCCGTTCCTGTTTCACCCTGTGCCTGCGTGAGCCTTCTCATTTCCTTTATGCGCCTGGCTATTACTTCTGCAAGGTAAAGGATAAGAGCTGCAATAAGCACATACATTTTCAGGCTGACCGGCTCATTTGTTTCCTTCTGTGAGTTCTGCCTCGCGTCTTTAAGGAGAGAGGCTCTTGCTTCCTTTTCAGTGTAAATCTTTCCTCCAGTTGCAACAATAAGGGGTTCAATATCTTTATTGTTCCCGACTTCCAGGTACTCAAGAGCATAATTTACTGCAAGCGGGTAGCCGGAAATATCGTGGATCCCTATATTTACCGGATTGACGCCTGTTTCGTATGTGTTCCTGCCCGTAAGGGCAAGGTCAAGCTGTGCCCCATCCAGTTTAAGCTTCGGGATCCCCTCGTCGTACATAATAAGGGTGAGGTCGGAAGGGGTCCCGAGCCAGGTATCGGGAGCATCTACAACAGCCCCTTCTTCTGCCTCAGGGTTTGCTATTGCCCAGTTAGCCGTACCTGAAATAAGCTTGCTGTTTGACCCGTTGTAAAGAGCCGAAGCCCACCTGACGCCCGCGCCGTCCCCGTTATCCGTGGTAAAAGCTGCAACACGCCCGAGCCCGAACCGCCACGTGGTTAGCACAGGCTGTCCGGTAACCGTAATGACAAGCCGTTCAGCCCCTGCTTTCGGAGTAACCTGGTTATATCCTGTGATGCTTGCATTGGTAAGATTTACACCTTTAGTAATGAAGTGGTCAGGAGAATACTCAAGAAGCGAATAGGTCCCGAGATCCTCAGTTTCCTCTTCTTCAGGTTCTTCGGCAGACTCATCAGCCTCTTCAAATACGATATTTGCCCGCTCGCCCATATCGATATGCTGATAGTTGCCTTCAAGCCCTATCTCCTTCATTAGCTTTTCAGCATAGTAGTTTCGGGACTTATCACTCTGGGAGGGAGCAGAAGAGCGGATATGGATAAAGTACAGGTTTACACCCATGTCCTTTAACTCCTGTGCAATCTGAACGCTCTGGTCGTACGACTCCTCAATTCCTCCATCAGAGACCACAATAGCATCAAGCTCGCCGTCTTCACCTTCAAGCATCTGTTTCGCGATGCCAAGCCCCTGGTCAAGGGAAGTCTCGGTCTCATTGGTGGGAGTCAGCTTCGATACTTTCTCTTTCAGGATGGCGAGGTTTTGAGGAAGCCCCAGATATAAAAACCCGCCAGAAACGTCATATGCCGCGTTTCCGAATGCTATAACAGCAACATTTGCATCTTTCAGGTTGTCATTCTCAAGAATCTTCACGCCGTTTGAAAGGATATCTCCCTGAGTTTTGTGAGCAATTGTGCTTGGAGAGACATCGAGGATAAGGACAAGGTTTCTTCCTCCCTTAAACTCGGAAGGCTTTGAAATCACGGGCAGGATTTCCTCAAGGGAAGAATTAAGGTACTCTCCGTAGTTGTAGGCCCTGTCTCCTCCTACGACAATGAGTCCTCCTCCGTTGCTGACATAATTTTTGATTTCCTTAATCTGAGCCTCGGAAAATGAGGTTATAAACTGGTCATCAAGTACCAGAAGCTTACTATCCGTAATATTATCTGCTCCGGGATAGCCGTTTGCAACCGAAACTTCGTAAAGGTTGCTCAGGACTTTAGCCAGAGGGGACCCGGTTTCATTTGTAACAAGTGTAACTTTAGGTTTGGGAATCACATAAATGGATTTGAAGAATTCATTATTGATTTCTTTTAAATCCCCTCCGGAGATATCGCTGATCTTCACACTTATGTTATGGGCGCCTAGAGTTGTAAATTCCTGGTTAATAGGAATGGTATTGTTCCTGCCGTCCTGTGTGAACTGCCTGCTCTGGGAAATCTGTCCGTCCACGAATACTTCAAGGAAATAACTGACACTCTTTTCTGAAGCCTGGCGGACAACAATCTCAAACTCATTCTGGTTGTCCACGACCACTTTCTTATCCCCGAGAATCTCAACGCTCAGGTCGTTTGTTTCAACTTCGGGCTGGACAAGGTAGACCGTGGTATTCGTGTCTTTTGCAAACTCCAGAGCTTCCGTCAGGTCCTTTCCAGAGTTGCTGTTCCCGTCGGTAACAAGCACTATCTGGTTTCCAAGCCCGGAGTACTGGGTCACCGCATCACCGAGAGTGGTCTTTTCCCCTGTAAGCTGCACGAGAGCGGTTGGAGTTTTTGCCGTGAGGGATTCATACAGGTCAGTGCCTATCCCTTCAGGGAAAATCCCCATACTTGCTGTCTGGTCCTGAATAAGCACGAGAGAAGGGTCTTCTTCACTGGTTGTCCGGGTAACCGTTGTATAGGGCGACGCCAGGGCAAGGACAAGGATAAGGGAAACGAGTACTCTCCATTCCACAAGTTTCGTTTTTGTCTTCCGCAGGAGATAAAAACCGGCAATAATAACCGGAATAGCGAGCAGGAGCATCTCAGGGCTTTCGAGGGATATATTCATAGTTCACCCCTCCCGCGGACGATCAGGATTTCAATCAGCATAAGCAGGAACAGGATTCCTATTAGATAATTCGTAATGTCGTTCTTCGCAGTATAGGTCTCGGACCTCATGGTCTTGGGCTCATTTTCTTCAAGTGAACGGCTGATAAGTTCCGATGCATCTATTGTGGTATTTGATTCCCTGTCATCATACATATTGACTGCAATCTTCTTACCTGAGACTTCGTATATTCCTACTTCATCGTAAAGTAGACTGTTTGCTGTCATGGTCTTTGTAGGGGTACGGATTTCCTCGGTCTTTGAAAGGGAAGTAACGGTACCTGCTTCAAGGTTGTATTCCGAGATGTCGCCAATGCCTCCGAGCCATTCAACGAGCTTTATCCAGAAAACCGGATACTCAGGCAGGTTATGGAAATTGTTCCAGGCGTTTTCACCAAGCTCGTCACTTAGCCCCATATAGAAGATAGTGCCTTTGCCCACCTGCCAGTAACTCAGCAGAGGAATATCATTTTCAGTGGCTACAAGGGTTGTAGAGCCTGTCCTTTCAGTTGCGTTCATATATTTGCGGACTGAAATTTCTTCACTTTTCATGTCCTCTGTGATGCTGTTCTTGAGAGTTTCTTCAACCTCAAGCCCGTTCTTCTCCTCTTCGACTCCAATGGGCTTTACAGGCAGGAGTTTTACAAGGTCAACCTCGGTTTTCTCAGGAGAAAGGGCTTCACTTGCGATAAAGACCACATTGCCTCCGTTCCGTACGTAAGATTCTATACTATCCACAGTGCCGTTAGCAATCGGAGTCTCTTTCTGGGCAAGCACGACAAGAGTATAGTTGTCAAGGGAAGAAGGCACAGACTTCCGGATTTCGAGGTCAATATTCGGAATCAATGAAAGTGCCGTTTTTGAAGGCAGCTTTCCATTATCCGTAACGTAAAGGATATGCTGTCCCGAGGTATCGGGAATGGAGATGTAGGCTTTGTTGTCAACATCCAGGTCATCATCAACATTCAGACTGACTGTTGTAATACCGGGTCCCAGGCTTGCAAGTTTGAACTGGTTTGTGCCGCCTGCAGGGACATCAATGCTAAAGGACTTGGAAGCATTTCCAGAAATTCCTCTTCCGGTCTTAATTTCAACGGTTTTACTTTCGCTTCTGTAGTTTTTGACCACACCCGTATAGCTGTATTCTCCATCCGTGGCTTCAACCCATCCGTTAATGATTCCTATATTTTCTGCAGGCTTACCTACCTTTACGAAATTGACCTTAAGCCCGTAGGACTCAGCCAGGTTTTTGGAAGCTACAGGGTCGTCTCCTCCCCAGTTTGTGAAGTCTGAAATAACAATAATCCTGCCGCCTTCTTCCGAGAGAAGCCGCATGCCCGTGGTAATGGCTGCAGACAGGTCGGCAGTGCCGGCGCCGGGTTTGACCTTGTTTAAGATGTCTTCGGCAGCCGAAGCGCTTCCTCCTTCAAGGGCAAGCTGCGGAATGTTGGAAGCAAGGATTATGCTGTTTTTCTTGCTCACGTATCCTTCGGCAATATTGGCTGCGTCTTCAAAACGGGAATCAACCTGCATGCTTGCCGAAGTGTCCAGGATAAGCACAGTATGCTCTCCGCTAAGCGGCTCTTCTGAGGTATAATAGTAGCCTGCCGCACCAATGGAAAGAAGGATCAGCATAAGGAGCTGAATCAGGAAAAGAGGGTCGCGAACGACTTTTGTAAGAGAAGCATAAACCCTCTTTCGTTCCCTGTCAAGCTTGAGTACAAACATTAACGAGGGAATCGAAAGCACAGCCGGCTTTGGGCGGAGCATGTAAATGATGATAAGCGGGATAACACTCAGGAGAGCAGCAAGAGCAAGGGGGTTTTGAAAAGGCATTTTTAGCGTCTCCTTCTCCTGATTGTATGGTAGAATGCACTGAAAACAGGAGTGTCGGTTGTAAATATGTAAAACTCAGCTCCGACTTTCATACAGGTTTTTTTAATCCTTGCACTGTGGTCGTCAAGCTTCTTGACGTAGCGTTCCTTGAACCTTTCACTGATATAAGTCCTTATTTCCTCTCCGGTTTCAAGGTCTACAAGCTTGCTGTTGCCCTGAAGCGGAAGCACTTTTTCCGTGGGATCTAGCACCTGTATAACAATAAGGTCGTGGTCGGAAAGCCTGTGCAGGGCTGTTTCTATTGCCTCAGGCTCCTGCATAAAGTCCGAAATAAGGATTACAAGGGATCTGGATTTGATCTCCGGGCTGTACTTTATAACGGCTTCCCCGATGGAAGTCTTTCCGGAAAGTTCGAGTTCGCTGAGCCGCTCTATCGCCCGCATAAGGTTCTTTCTGCCCCTGCTGGGCTTATTGATATCTATTTCTTCCGTAAAAGTGGATATGGCAAACCTGTCATTGTATTTGGTCACCATGTAAGCAAAACCTGCAGCGAGCATGGCGGCATACTCAAATTTTGAGGTCCCTTTTTCAGGATAATCCATGCTTTTGCTGGCGTCCAGAAGGATATGGGTTGTAAGGGTTTTTTCTTCCTCAAACTGCCTTACATAGAGCTTTTCAGTCCTCGCATAAGCCTTCCAGTCAATGTCTTTTAAAGCGTCGCTTGAGTCGTATTCCCTGAACCCGATGGTATCTATGCCGTGCCCGCTTCGGGTTGACGGACGGTTTCCTGCATAGACCGTGGATACCCTCTTCCGCACTGAAAAGGTAAAGCGGTCAAGCTGGGTGAAAAAGTCAGTTTCGATTTTTTGTTTTGTGCGAGTCATTCTGGATCGTCAACCGAAAAGCCCGGTTCCTCCGGACCTGAAAAAACCCTGTAGGTTTTAATTTTTCTTATGTCCTGCACAGTTATGAGATTCTTAGAACCTGCTCAATTACAGTCCTTTCAGGATCAAACAGGTCTGTGATCTCATTTATCGGATTTTCGTACCTCATTTAACCTTCTTGAGAATTTCCTCAATAGCCTGATCAGGTGTCATCCCGCTTCTTTCGGCTTCGAAGGTAAGGATAAGCCTGTGGCGGAGAACCGGGTAAGCCATGTAATCAATGTCCTCTTTGCTCACAAAGTTCCTGCCATGTATCAGGGCTCTTGCCTTTGCTGCAAGGATGAGGCCAATTGATGCTCGAGGGGAAGCCCCGTACTCAATGTGCTCTTTGTCTTTGCGGGTCATTGCCACAATAGACAGAACGCGCTCCTTGAGCTCTTCAGAAATAGGGACCTGCCGGGTAAGCTTCTGCAAATCGAGAAGTGTGGATTTATCGAGACCCTTGGTGATCTTCGGGGTTTCGGATTTCGTATAACGGTTTATAATCTCCAGTTCCTCTTCATAGGTAGGATAATCCACAAGGATCTTCAGGAGGAAGCGATCTAACTGGGCTTCAGGAAGGGGATAAGTTCCTTCCATCTCAATGGGGTTCTGGGTAGCAAGAATAAAAAATGGGCGGTCAAGCAGGAAAGTATCGTTTCCGACTGTTACCTGTTTTTCCTGCATGGCTTCGAGGAGGGCAGACTGGGTTTTTGGGGAAGCACGGTTGATCTCATCTGCGAGCACGATGTTTGCAAAGACAGGCCCGGGTTCAAATTTAAACTCTTTTTTGTTATCTTTTTCCTGAATCACATTTGTTCCTGTAATGTCGGAAGGCATAAGGTCAGGAGTACACTGAATCCTGCTGAACTTAAGGTTCATTGCCTTTGAGATTGTGGAGATCATAAGGGTTTTTCCAAGTCCCGGATTGCTCTCCACAAGTGCATGCCCTTCACAGAGGATGGAAATTATGATCTCTTCTACAACCCTTCTCTGACCCACTATTACATTTCCGATCTCATCAAAGAAACTTTTAAAAATCCTGCCTGCGTTCTGGTAGGTCGTGGCGGTCTGCCCCGAATCGGTATTATTCTCATTCATGTCTGCTTCACCCTTTGAACTGCTGTTTTTTGCGGGTCCCGATGCCCGCTCTACTGAACCTTATCCTTAGAATATCTTTCAAAAACAGTCTGACTGTTACTCAAGATATAGCTGTTAATTTATACAGTTTATTATTCAAAAACTGCTTTCAGGAATTTTCGATCAAATTGATGGGGGTAAGTCTAACTTCAAGTAAATATAAATTAATATTTTTTTCGTATTATTCTTCTGCGAGTTGTTCAAAGTAACTCTGGATAACACTTCTGTACCCTTCAGGAAGGTTCTCATAATAACTCTGGGAAGCGATGGCTTCCGGGTTATACATGTCCGACTGGATAAATGATTCGCCAGTCTTATTTGCGTCTTCCTGGCTCGTAAATCCCTGCCCTGCTCCCGGAGGAATCTTTAAGTCCACTTCCTTGCCTTCAACTACGATAACTGCAGGCTCTCCAAAAAGCTCGTTATTGTCCTGTTTGTCTGCGGAAGTCCCGCCGTTTTCCTCTACAGAAACAAGATCTGAATCCGAACCCGAAAAGGGAAGATCCTCTATTATTCCACTCATTTCAGTAGGGCTGAAAGTTGTCTGATATCCTGTATAGGCAACATAAGCCAGACATGCAACAGCAAATACAGTCAGCAGAACATCCTTTACAAGTTTTTTTCTGTTGAGGAAGACAGAGGACTTCACAGGCTTCGAATCAATTATGACACTGCCTATAAGGTCACGGACAATGATATTATCCGTATCCCGGTTGTCATAGGCTGTCCTCATCCTCTCTTTGAGTACAGGATACTTTTCTTCCATCAGGGCAATCGCATCTTTCTTTTCAGCCCTGAAATACCTGATCGCTGTCAGTATGAGAGAAAGGACAAAGTCAATAATGATAAGCCCCAGAGTCTCAAAGACAATTTCAAAACCAAGAATGCCGTATTTTGCACCTGTATAGGGTTCGAAGGTGGGAAACATTAAGAAAATGTCTCTCATGTTAAGGAGCACAAAAAGGGCGTAGAGAACCATAAACGTTGCAAGAAGGTCTGCTAAAATATAGAGTCCCCTATACTTTTTCAGAGCCGATTCATGTTTATTTACAATTTTTTCAATCTCCAGAGCCATTTTGCTCCCTTCTGCAACCGGTTATTCCGGTGTTATTATACTTAAGAGTATTAAATTAAGATAGATAACGACTTGCTAAGATACTATAGGAAGATATTACAGAGAGATACTATATAAAGATACTATATAAAGGTAAGGTATACATTCCAGATGCAGGTTCCTTACATAAGTGCCTTTTGCATTGTACCCTGCCAGGTATCTTTTCCGATGTGAAATATCTTTCTAATTGAAAGCTCTTTTTCGGAGCTGAGTATTCTGATTACCGAAATTATGAGAACTGCAATGAGCTGCTACCAGATATCTTGCTATATCCATGTGTTCAGGTCTGTTGACCTGAGTTCCTGAAAATCGGATAGGATCCCAGTACTTTTAATGTGCTGGATTCTGGCTTTGTACCGGCTTTTGATTTTATATCTTCTAAGGCATCTTTTATAAGTGCATCGCTTGTATGACCTTCAAAATCGATGTAGAAGTAATAATCTCCGAGCTCTTTTTTAGAGGGTCTTGATTCTATTTTTGTAAGGTTAATTCTTCTTTTCGCAAAAGCTCCCAGAAGCTCATATAATGCACCCGGCCTGTCTTTTTCCAGATATACAATAAGAGACGTTTTGCAGACCGAAAGGCTCCCCTTTTCTGTCCCGTTTCCTGCACCCATACAGGGATTAAGGTATGATTCCCTATCAGCTCCCGCAACTCCCGTAGCCTGCTCAGATGAAATCTTTTCTCCTCCCCGAATAACTACAAAGCGGGTATAGTTTTCTTTCCTGTCCTGGACGTTTGAGAGCAGGATTTTGAGCCCGTAACGTTCCGCAGCTTCAGGGGACGCGATTGCTGCCATTTCTTCAAATTCTCCTGCCAGCCGCGCTGCATGGGAAGTGCTGCCCGTACTCCGAAGTTCAGCTTCAGGAAAATGCTTCTTCAGGAAATGCCTGCACTGGGCAAGCCCCTGCGGGTGGGAAAGAATAACCCTGATCTTCTCGGGTCCTCCCTTTGAGAGAAGGCAGTGCTCGATTTTGACGACTATCTCTCCGATAATAACAGCCTCGTTTTCAAGAAGGAGATCGAGGGTAACTCCTACCGAGCCTTCAATGGAGTTTTCTACAGGGATTACGGAGATATCTGATTTCCCTTTTACTGCAGCCAGGAACGCATCTTCAATATCTGCAAAATACCTGAACTCTGCGTCCCTCAGGCCGTTTTTCAGAGCCCATAATTTTGCGGCCTTTTCCGAATACGAGCCTTCCGGCCCCATTACACCTATAATCATCTGAAGGTTAATTGGGGGGATGGTAATAATATTTTTTGATAGCCCCGAATTGCGCCTCGGGAGTAAGCGGTCCGTTTCACTCGCTGCGCTCGCTCAAGCAGACTAATTTATGGATTGTAGAAGTGAGCTGAGCTCAAGAGGACGAATTTGTGAGCAATTAAAGTTAATTTTCCCCCGGATTCTGTGTTTTTTCCAGTTCTTCCTCGAGGTCAAGTTTCTCTCCTGCGTTCCAGAGAATTTCGAACTCTTCTTTCAGGTTCTTTGCAAGCCCTGTATCACGGATTTTCACGACTGAAAGTACCCTTTCACTGTCTGCAGGATGAGGCTGAATAAGGACAACCACACTGTCATCAACAATCCCGAAACAGGAGTTGAAATTCCGGACAAGCCTGATATCAAGGCCTTTTTTCAGTTTTTCAAGGGTTTCCTCCGCCTGATTGGAAAGAATGGGGATAACAGCCATAAAATGAGGTGAAACCATCAAGCGAATCCGGACTCCCCGGTCAATAGCTTTTGTTATCTCCGGAAGCAGGTAGAAAACAATTTGAATTCCGAATACAGGTGGAATGACGCAAATAGATTTTTTTACTTCCCCATAAATGGAAAAAGCAAATTTTCTGATTTCGGATTCTGTAATGGCTGTTGTCCAGAAGACTTCGTCTTTTCGCTTTTGATTAGGAACAGCTTTCAGTGCCTGTTTTGCATCTTCTATGGAGCCTTTTAAAACCGATAATTCCCTTTCGTATTCGGCTTTTTTCCTCTCAAAAATAGCATCCAGAGAAATCTCAGGGTCAACTGCTCTGAACTTCTTGGGCCTTGAAGCCTGAACTTCTACAAAGCCTTTTCCTGCCAGGGACTCAAGGACAGAGTAGATTTTCCCATATGGTACTTCCGAATCCCTGTATATGTCGCTTGCTTCGGAAACACCGAGCTTTAACAGAGAAAGGTAGGCAGCCGCTTCATAAGCATTAAGGCCAATTTCCTGCAGGAGACGTTCATTCTGCATACGGGAATCTGGGATTTAATATCTTAAAGCAGTTTCGAAAAAAGATATGCATAAGAGCTGCAGAAATGCTGATTCTTATGCAAAATGTTTCTGTGTCAGGAACTTCACGAAAAAAAGTTCCCGACCCGAAGCGATTTCAATTGAAACTTCAATTTTTTTCCAGTTTCATTTGAGCAATTTCAGTGCATCCCTGCAGGCTGCAACGGCAGGCGCTCCTGAGGTTATGAATATGACATCCATAACTTCCATAATTTCCTCTTTGGTTGCGCCATTCTTGAGGGCACTCTGCATCTGTACAACAGTACATCTTTCACACTGCTTGGATGCAACGACTGCAAGCGCGATCAGAATTTTGGTCTTTGCAGGCAGGGCACCATCTGACAGCAGTCTCTTGTTGCACCTGTTATATTTTTTCGTGGACTCGCTGTCAAGGCATCCAAGTATCTCAAGAATATGCGGAGTAAATCCCAGTTTTTCACTCATACTTGCCAGTAATTCTTCATGTTCCAGATCTTTATGCTCTTCCATATCGCTTAACCCCCATTTGAAGTTGCATTAAAACCTATGTGCATATTATTATCTACTCCTGATTATTTATCTATTCCTGAGGATTTGAAATACAGACTTTCAAAAAAACAGAATGGAAGAGAATAAAATAATCAAGAGACAGGAACGGAGTCGCGTTTCAAATTTCTGGAAAAGGAGTGGAGAGAATAATGAGACCAAACGATGATCTGAGAGAGGAACACAGAGCTGCCCATCCCGAGTTCCGCCTCGGGAGGGCGGTGTCCTTTTCGCTCCGCTCAAGAGGACTACTTTTTGGAGAAGTATAATAAATCATCCATGAATCAACTGAGGCAGACAGCGGGTACACACCCAGAGGCTGACCATCCCGAGTTCCGCCTCGGGAGCCCGCGGTCTGTTTCACTCGCTTCGCTCGCTCAAGCAGACTAATTTGTGGATTGTAAAAGTGAGTTGAGTTCAAGAGGACTACTTTTTGGGAAAGTATAATAAATCATCCATGAATCAACTGAGGCAGACAGCGGGTGCACACCCAGATACTCTCCATTTTGTGCCTGAGGGGTATGAGGTAGTGGGTATCTTCTCCGGCTCCGCACTGGAAGCAGCGGATTGAGATATCTTTCTTTTTCGGCTGGGACTCGGCTTTTTCCCTGTTGAATTCAACTGTATGCCTTTCTTCAATAGAGAGAGCCCCCTCGGGACAGATTCCGATGCAGTAGCCCATACCATCGCAGAGTTCTTCGGATATGACTTTTGCTTTTCCGTTGATTATTTGAATGGCGCCTTCAGCACATGGTGCAACACATTTCCCGCATCCTGTGCATTTTTCCTCATCAATTTTAATAATCATTCGTTTTACCATGAAAAGTAACCCCTTCCCCTTCGTGTTTATTCGTTTTACAAAAAATTATTTGAGAGGTAGAATAACTCAGGTATCTGTCAGCATTAGCTGCCGTTTGAAATCCGGCAGATAGCCTTCCCTGTACAGCACATTTTTGTAATCATCTATTATTTTGCTCATTTTGCAGGTGTATTTTATGAAATCCGTACCTACATCTCCTCTAAACAGTATTCTTTCTGCTTTCTCAAGAAGTTCGGGGTGAATGAAAACCAGTTCTTCTTTGGTGTGCAAAAAGAGGGCTGAAAAATCCCTGTGGATGCCCATGCTTCTTTTTAAGAGCTCATTATTTAAGCTGTCTTCAGAGATATAGTTCTTAAATTTCAGATAAGCGTTAAAGTTCGCTATATTCTGATTTAAAGAGTTCAGAATCAAATACAGCATGCTGTCGGTTTTAGGAAGAGGAAGGTCCTGAAGTTCAGGATCTGCACCTTCATAGAGTTCATTTTCATCTACATTTTTATCCCGAGTTGTATCGTGGTCCATTTTTGTCACCTGCTATGTTTGCAAACCAAACGTTCTACAAATCGAATTTTAGCCAGTGAAATTGTAATCTGAAATCTGACCTGAGATTTCAGTACTTAATTACCTGTTTTTCCTGATCAGCATTAAGGTTTTCAGTGATGGGTTCCTTCCACCACTTTTATACCTGCATCCTGAATTGTCTTTCTGATGATATCTATATTGGGACATTTCGGATAACTGTCCTCCATGAGCATGCAGGAACTCAGGTGCACGACATCGAGGTCATGTTTTTTCAGGGCATTCAGCAGGCGGTAAACCCTCCTGCCAGAGCAGCCTCCGCAAGTGAAAAAGGCAATCATCTGTGCATCTTCGCCATAGACCTCAAAATGCGACTTTCTTTCATTGAAAGCCTTAAAGCAGCCCACCCCCGGGCAGGCTTCCGAGACTATATCACAGCGGATGACTGCGATTTTTGTTGGCTTTGTCTTTCCAGTCAATGTTCGACAGTCCTTAACAGCCTTTAAAGTTCAATCTCACAGCAGGCGAGTGGGCTCCTTCTGCCTTGGTGCTTTTACAACAAGCACCCTGAAGATCCCATCCCCGGGGTTCAGGAGGCGGTGGGGAATTTTTGCAGGACTTTCGATCAGCATGTCCCTGCTTACTTCTTCCTGTTCATCCCCAATTTCAACAACGCCTTTTCCCTCAAGAATATAGAAAAAGACATCTGTGGGAGTAACATGCTTTTTCAAGGACTCTCCCGGCTTGAGTTCGATATGGACTGCCTGGGCATTTTCGGTATCATAAAGCATCCGTACACTCACATTGTGAGGATTAGGCTTTTCCGGTGACGATTTCATCTCAATAACTTTCATACAACTCTCCCCTTTCTGACCATGTTTTGCTTTTTTTCCTGTTTTTTCAGACTGCCCTGATTCTCTTAACCGGGCACCAATTTATTCCGTATATGTATTATGGCATCCGCATCATATATGTCTGACCGCTACAAAATTATCAAATCAGTTCTGAACCAGATTTTTCTTTATAGAATTTAACTCTGGTAGAGCACTGAGAATCTTAATCTCAAGCCCTTTCTCCTTCAGAGATTGAGATTTATGGAGGAAACAAATTACGTGTTGCTGGCTGGTAAAACACCAGATGCCAGAGTCTTTAAAACCCCTGGAGGGCTGAAGATATGCAAGTTAACAGCTTAATTACAGCCCAACCTGCTTTTTGAACTCGTCCAGACCCATATCCTCAATAAACTTTCCAAGCCTCTTTTTTGTTCCGGAGTTTTTATAGAAGTTAAGGATTCGGTCCACACTTTCCAGGACTTCGGCTTCGGAAAGGTCCTTTGCTACAAGCTGAGCAAGCCTGGGCATTGCAGCAGCTGAGCCGCCAACCATCAGGTTATATCCCTTTGCAGTACCCATGATCCCTATATCCTTAATCGCAGGCTCGGAGCATGAGTTCGGGCAGCCGCTGACCCCTATTTTCAGTTTTGAAGGCATTGGCATCCCGTGATATTTCTCATCCAGTTTAAGGCCCAGACCAAGCGAGTCCTGTTTAGCCTGCTTGCAGAAAGTGGTCCCAGGGCAGATCTTAACGCTTCTTACACAGAGCCCTATTGCTGCCCCGGGTTTTATGCCAAGATCAGCCCAGACATTATCAAGGTCTTCTTCTTTCAGACCCACGATTGCAATTCTCTGCGCAGAGGTAGCTTTCAGGGCAGCTGCCCCGTACTTCTTTGCAACTTCAGCGATTCTTATAAGAGTGTCCGGGTCAACGACTCCTCCCGGAAGATGCGGGGCTATTGCGTATGTCTCACGGTCTCTCTGAACGATTGCGCCTTTTTCGGGTAAATTGTCTTTCACGGTTGATCCTTTCTCCTTAGCTTTATAACTGGAGTTTTACAGCATTTTCAAACTGCCAGGCAGTTAGAGAATAACTCTGGCAAGATCTCCCTGCCTGTATTTACATAGTTACTCATACATACAGCATAATTTCTTGAGGCCATGCCTGGATGGATACTGCAGGGGGCATCATTGGAAAGAATTTTATTATAAAATCCAGTTTTATAATAGTATCCTTTTGATACCAGTATATTAGAGATACTAATTTATATATTGGACAGTTTCTATCTTTATACCATGAAAGACTGCACAGTCTACAAGACCATGAATATCATCGGAAAAAGATGGACCATTCACATCCTCCTCGAGCTGTACAAAGGGGAAAAGAAAGAAAAACGCTTCAATGAGCTGAAAAGGAAACTTGGATACATAACCCCCAAAATCCTTTCAGAAAGGCTTACCGAGCTTGAGAATGAAGGCCTTATAGCAAAAAAAGTTGATGACTCAACAAATCCCCCGAGGTCCGAATATTACCTTACTGAAAGCGGAACAGATTTTGTAAAAATAATACAGGCAATAAAACGCTGGGGGTTAAAATGGAAATTCCAGAACGAAGAGTGCGAGAAAGCCATATGCATGTACTGTGACCACTGAGTGCCGGAAGAATTAATGAAAAAAGAGTGCTGATTCCAAACTGTCAGGTTTCCTTAAATTGAAATTGTTTTATACCAGCGAGCCCTAGCTTATATATGCAGGGGAAAGGGCTCCAGGAGACAAAGAAATATTTTAAGGTGCATACTTAAGGAAAATAAAGCCTTCATCCTGTGGGTCAAAAAACATCAAAAACAGCCTCAATTGATCTGCATAGATATGTACTATAATGGAGGCGTCAATGAATCACGAAGAAGATATTGACTTTTTCTTCAGACCTGAAAGCATAGCCCTGATAGGGGCTTCTCCGAATCCAGAAAAACTCTCTCATACGATCCTGAAAAGCCTCAGGGAAATGAATTTTAAAGGAAAGATCTACCCTGTAAATCCCGGATACAGGGAAATCGACTGGCTGAAATGTTATTCATCCCCCGGAGAGATTGAGGACGAGATAGATATTGCTATTTTTGCAGTCCCTGCTAAAGCCGTCCTTGAGATTCTGAAAGGTCCTGTGGAAAACATAAAAGGAGCCGTAATTGTGAGCTCAGGTTTTCGGGAAATGGGGCCTGAAGGGAAAAAAATGGAAGACGAGCTAAGGATTCTTTTAAAAGAGAAAGGCATCAGGGCTGTGGGCCCCAACTGCCTCGGGATATATGATGCGGTCTCAAATGTGGATACTTTTTTCATAGAGAGGGAAAAGATAGGAAGGCCTGACAGGGGCGGGGTTTCCGTGCTTACGCAGAGCGGTTCTTTTGCAGCCATGATTATGGATGAACTGGCATATGAAGGGGCAGGCGTTGCGAGAGTTGTAAGCTATGGAAATAAAGTGGATGTGAACGAAAGCGACTGTCTTGAGTTCCTTGCACGGGACGAAGCCACAAAAGCAGTTGCACTTTACATCGAATCTGTAACAGACGGGAGGAGATTTCTTGAAGCTGCCTCCTGCTGTGTAAAAAAGAAACCTGTAGTTGCTCTCAAGGTTGGAAAGAGGGAGCCAGGGGCAAGGGCAGCAAGCTCGCATACAGGCGCTGTCAGCGGGATGTATGAAGCCTATGAAGCAGCTTTTCGGAAAACGGGCATAATAGAAGTTGTCAGTTACGAAGAACTGAAGGACGCATGCAAGGTCCTGAACAGGTATTCCCCTGTGGAAGGTAAAAGAGTCCTTATAATAACTGACGGAGGAGGGGTAGGGATTTCAATTGCTGATGCCTGTGAAGAGGCAGGGCTCAGGGTTCCTGAACTTTCCGAAACCGCAGTAAGGAAGTTGAAGGAAAAACTTCCTGCTTTTGCATCCTTAAGAAACCCTGTGGACCTGACAGGAAGTGTAAGGGATGAACATTATGTGGCTGCAATGCAGGAAACCCCTGCCGGAGAATACGACCTTGCAATTGTCAGCCTGCTCTGGGGTCCGCCTCTTCTTAGCGAAAGGGTTGCAGAGAAAATCAGAAACTTTGCCGAATGCTGCGGAAAACCTATCATTATCAGCTCCCCGGGCGGAAAGTTTAGCAGAGAACTTGTTTCAGTATTCACAAAAGCCGGAATGCCGGTCTTTTTCTCCCCTGAGAGTGCAGTAAGAGCTGCAGCAGTGCTGTGCAGAGGAAACGGCAGGCGGAAATCATAACATATTAGAAACAAAACGGTAACATAGAACAAAACAGTAGCCTGAAGCTAAACCTGCCCGCAGAAAAATGAAATTTCCGGAGGCCTGAAAAACGAAAGCCTGGGCCGGAACCATATCAAAGTTATACAAAACCCGGTGCGGAAGAAAAGATAGACCAGCGCCTGTACTTCATAGCCTTATGGACTCTATTCATGGCAAGTTCAAGGGCAGCTTCCCGCGGCAGGATCCCTCTGGTTTTTGCAGCTTCCAGTACCTGTTCTGTATTGCTTCTAACCTTTTCTTCAATTAAACTGAAAGCTGTAGATCTGGTAGCCTTCTGGTGCTCTGATGCCGCACAGATCACTCCTCCTGCATTTGCAATAAAGTCCGGCACGTAGAGAACTCCCTTCTCATAGAGGATTTTCTCCGCCCCTTCCGTGATAGGGATGTTTGCCCCCTCAACCACCAGTTTTGTGTTCAGAAGATGGACATTTTTCTCGTTAATTACATCAGGGCGGGCTGCCGGAATCCAGATATCGCAGGGGACAGAGACAATTGCATCGCTGCCCAGCTTCTCGCCTCCGGGATAGTCAAGCACACTCTTTCCTTCATCCTTAAGCCCTGTCAGGACATCAACATCAAGCCCTTCAGGGTTATGAACTGTACCCCTGGAATCGGCAGCTGCTACAAGTACGGCCCCTTTTCGGGAAAGGAAGCGGGCTGCGTTTTTCCCAACCGCCCCGAAGCCCTGAATTGCCACGCGGGCTCCTTTCAGCTCAAAATCACAGTACTGCAGTGCAACTTCAGTTGCATGGAAAAGCCCCCAGCCCGTAGCCCCGACTTCATCAAGGGGGATCCCTCCCATCTCGCGGGGCAGGCCCACAACCCTCCCGATCTCGTCTTTTATGCATGCCATGCATATTTCGTCCGTCCCCATGTCAGGGGCAAAGATATATTCCTCAGTATACCGGAGAGCACTGGAAAGAGCCCGAAGTAGCTGGCTTTTTTTTTCCTGAGGCATTTTCGGGTCCCCATATACGACAATCTTCCCGCCCCCGTAAGGCAGGTCTGCAGCCGCATTTTTAAGGGTCATTGCCCTTGCCAGCCTGAAACATTCCTCAGTACTCACGTCAGGGGCCATCCTTACCCCTCCAAGGGCGGGCCCCCTTGCGACGTTATCCACTACAAGCACTGCTTTCAGGCCAATAGACGGTTCGTAAACATGAATTATCTTAAACGGCCCGAGTTCATCTGAAAATTTGAACATATCATCCATTAACGATATCCCCCTCGGATCTATCCTCTGATATTCATATATGCATGAATCCAGATTATTTAAGAAATAATATTGTTTCAGAACTCTATTATAGTTTCCGCTAAGTGAATTATGCTTCTGATATGGAATATTTCCAGCTTTTTTGCAGGTTCATCCCGGACCAGTTCTATATTCAAGCCAGTAAAGTTTCAGATCTGTTTCCATAAATGATCATGTAATATGAAACAAATTCAAGTTGAAGTAAAAATAATGGGTTATTTGTATACGATAGATAATTGAAATAAAAGAAATTAGAAAAGCGAAATAATTTTGGGATAAAACATACATTCCTCAAAATCATTTTCCAAGAGGCTGTTTTTTTTTCAGGTACTTTCGTTCAGTTTCTTCAGTGTGTTCAGCATCATCTTCAGGCTTCCCTGGTAAGCTGCGATATCTTCTTCGGCAAGTCTGTTCAGAACTTCTGAGCAGTTTTCTTCAAGCTTTTCTTTTATCCAGTCCCTGTAACTCTTTCCTTTTTCGGTAAGTGAAACCAGGATCTTTCTCCTGTCCCCAGGGTCTCCCCTTCTGTATACAAGCCCTTCTTTTTCCAGGGCATCGATCATGCTTGTCAGGCTTCCTTTCTGAAGGTCCAGGCATTTTCCCAGGGTTGTAGGCATTATCTCACCTACTTCACCTATAATCATGATTGCTCTATTCTGATTTTTGTTCAAATTATAAGAACTGCTGCCTGTTTGATGAAAAGCTCTGGCAAAATTTTTATGGAAAAGATGGATCATCTCAAACTGAAGCTTTACAGCTTCTCTTATTCTTTCTTCTTTCATCGGGTATCACAAGAGGCATTTTTCCAGTCCTGATTCGGATGATTAATCCAGAGCCATCAGAGATCTTTTTGAGAGGTGCAGGCGTTTGTGATCCAGCAGATCTTTGCGAGGTGTTTATTTGTTTGACCTGACTGGTTTCTAACGGATTTTACCGCTTTTTTGGGATCTGAAGAGATTTGGTTTAGATTTGATCATCCGAATCCGACTGTCTTTAATCTTACTGTCTTTTTTTCTTACTGTTAGATTCCAAACTAAAAACGAGGAAGGTTTTATTTATATTTTATGATTTGGTAACGAGAGTAAGAAGAGCAAGTTCTGGCATCTTTTTTTAATCAATCTTTCCCATTTTATTGTTATCTTTCAATCTGATTAGAAGCAGAGTCAATGTTAGATTTATTCTCATTCATAAAAAATTATCTTGTCGATAAGGAAGATGGAATTCGCCATTTAATTACGTGGTTTTCAACACTTTTCTCCCGCTTTCTCTACCTTTATCATACACCTTAAATAGACCTGAGCCCAGGCAAAAGTAATGAGAGACCCGATAACCGTCCCAGTAACAAGCCCCCACCAGACTCCGAGCAGCCCCCAGCCAAATGTGAAGGCAAAGAGCAGAGCAAATATGGGAGTCAGGACCAGACTTCTCAGGAGAGTGGCAATAAGTGCACTTGTGCCCTTTCCTGCACCCTGAAAAAGAGAGGCAGAGAGCATTCCGAAAGCAACAGCCGGATAGAATGCGGTCATAATCTTAAGCAGCCTTGTCAGTTCCGGAGCTATCTGGGCAGTATTTTCTGCCTGCGTAAAAACGGCAGCAATATAAGGAGCAAAGATATATACGGCGACTGCGATTGCGGCTTCTACCAGAAAGCCAGTCCTTGTAGCATAAAGAAGGGCTTTCCTTGCTTTTTTATAATTTCTCTCTCCAAAAGCGGCTCCTGAAACCGAGACCACAGAGATTGAAATCCCTATCAGAGGGGCAACCGCAATGCTTGTGATCCTCCATGCCGTAGCATAAACCGCAACCCCGTCGGTATCGCTTACAGTCACGATGATGTAGTTCATTGCCAGGGCAGTAAGTGCAAGAGCAAGCTGTTCTATTGAGGAAGGTATGGATACCCTGAAGATATCTCTGACAATTGCACTGTTGAATTTAAAGGAATGAAAATTGAAGGAGATGTAGGTATTTTTTTTGATAAAAAACCAGTAAAACATAAGAAGTCCGGATATGGCGAAAGAGAGAACTGTTGCAAGAGCTGCTCCTGCTACTCCCATGTCCAGCACATATATGAAAATTGGATCAAGAACAACATTCAGGAGAGATCCAAGAACCATTGACTTCATAGATCTTTTCGAATCTCCTTCACTCCTCAATATGGAGTTTGAGACATTTGTAAAGAAGAATACAAAGCTGCCTGCAAAGATAACCCTTGCATATGCAACCCCGAGAGGAGTAGTTTCTCCTGCTCCGCTGTATACGAATAAGTCCCTGACGAGAGAAAGCCCTATCACTGTTAGAACAACTGTGAAAACGAGCATGATTACAAAGGTATGCACTGCAACATTATCCGCTCCGGCTTTATCCCTGGCTCCTATCCTGCGGGAAATCGCAGCCCCTCCTCCTACCCCAAGCCCGCTTGTAAGCGCCATCTGGATTACAAAAAAGGGGAAAGCAAACCCTACAGCAGCCAGTGCATCAGCACCCAGACCTGCAACCCAGAATGTATCTGTGAGGCTGTATATGGTCTGTACAGCCATTGCTACTATGATAGGAATTGAGAGTTTGATTACAGCTTTTTCGGGGTCTCCGAGGAGGATGCCCACACCTTCAGTCGCTTTTTGAGGAGAATGGACTCCTGTTTGTCTTTTTTGATCCCTGCTTTCTTTTGATTCTTCCTCTCCTGTGTTCTCTTTTTTTTCTGCCGTTTCCCTGCTCATTTTTCCCCGCCGTTTTTGGGCTCACATATTTTTCATTCTGGCCCATGTTTTTGTTCCATTATGTTTGATCTCTCTTCCTTTTACGTTTTCTTATCTGCGGTGAAAAGATTTTCATTTGCTTTCCGGGCTCTATGGTAAAAAGTTAATCTAAAAAAACCACTTTCCAGATTTGAAAATTTAAAATTGATCTGCCAAAAAATAGATCGGATTAATCACTGGCAAATTTTGATTCCCTTGGAGGACAGATCAAGAAATATATATATGAAAAAGTACTTCTGAACATAATAAATTTTTATATTTATTATATATTTTAAAGTTATTGAATATAAAATCAAAGACTCAAAAAACAGAGAAGGATTTTACATGAAAAACGAAAACTTGAGAGTGAGAACATCCTTCAAATCCAATTCTTTTTTACTTTTTATGGGCAGAGTGCATTCACAATTTGCTGCGGCAGGAGAAAGTAACTGAAACTTTTCTTCCTGAATCCTGCTTTTTGCTAAATTCCTGAGACAAATAGGTGATAAGTTATGTTTTCCAGGTCAGAGTTCAGGGAAGCGGTAAAATCTATGGGGCTTGTTTTTGGGGATATAGGGACCAGCCCAATTTATACCCTGACAGTTATTTTTCTTCTTACAAAACCAACCGAGGCTCATATCATAGGAGTTTTGTCTTTATTTATATGGACGCTTGTCATTATTGTGACTATGGAATACGCATGGCTTGCCATGAGTCTCAGTCATAAAGGGGAAGGGGGCACTATCGTCTTAAAAGAAATAATTATTCCCCTGTTAAAAAATCCCTCATGGGGGCTACTGGTCAATTATCATAGCATACATTGTCTTTTGTTTAATCCTGATTTACACTTCCGGACAAAAGAGGCTTCATGAAGTGCTGGAGCCTGTAAAAATCAATGACTTCCTTGAAAAATATAGACATCTATATGCTACTGAAAATAAAATCAGTGGAAATGCCCTTTTCTTCACACGAGATCTAACCAGAATTCCTCAATACATTTCACATATAATGTTTAAAAATAATATTATTTATGAAAATAATATCTTTATTTCAATTGTCAGGCTTGACACCCCTTTAGGTGTGGAAAGTTCTTTTACAGAAGGGCCCGGTAAAAGGATTACAGGTTTTTGAGATAAGAGCAGGTTATATGGAAGTTATTGATGTTGCAGAAATTCTGAAAGAAAAAGGCATTTACGGAAAAAACTATCTTTTACGGCATAGAAGACATATTTACCGAGAATTTAATATGGAAAGTTTTTTCCTTTATTAAAAGAAATTCCCCTTCTGTTGTCCAGTTCTACAGGCTTCCTATGGATGAGCTTCATGGAGTCATGACGAGGTTTGAGATGTGAAATCTCAATATCTATCGAGATGAACGCGATCTTTATATATGAAAAAGTAATTCTCCGACCTATATTTTATTAATTCGTAGTTTACTGTTAGCTTATTGGCTAAAAAAGAGACGAAATCTATATGAAAACAGTAAATTTGAAAGTCAAAAGTTCAGTAAAATTCCACTTTCTTTTTTCCCATTCAGGACAGAAAAATCAAAGTTTATCGTGTATTAATTTGAGTCATAATATTTTTCGTCTCAGATTTCATTTTATCCTGTAGATTCCCGAAAAAATAGGTGATACATCGTGTTTTCCAAAGCTGAATTAAGGGGAATTGTAAATTCTATGGGACTTGTTTTTGGAGATATAGGAACAAGCCCAATTTACACTTTAACAGTCATATTTCTCCTTACAAGACCCACAGAGGCTCATGTAATAGGAGTTTTATCATTAATCATCTGGACATTAATCATACTCGTAACTATGGAATACGCCTGGCTTGCCATGAGCCTGGGTAAAAAAGGTGAAGGAGGAACGATCGTCTTAAAAGAGATTCTGCTTCCCCTTCTGAAATCAGGAAGAAGTGTGTCTTTTATTACGTTACTGGCCTATGTAGGGACTTCGTTCCTTATCGGAGACGGTGTAATTACACCTGCAATAAGCATACTGAGTGCTGTTGAAGGAATTCGGATTATATCTGGATTTGAGACTACAGGACAGGGCACTCTAATGTTAATTGCCAGTCTGATTGCTATAGTTCTTTTTTCTGTCCAGAAAAGGGGGTCTGAAAAAATTGCATGGGCATTTGGACCAATAATGGTTGTCTGGTTTTTAACCCTTGCAGTCTCAGGTATTTTCTCAATAATTTATACACCAGGTGTATTAAAGGCTATAAATCCGTATTATGCCATTGACTTTCTATCAAATAATGGAATTGTAGGCTTTTTTGTGTTATCTGAAGTTACCCTTTGTTGTACGGGCGGAGAGGCATTATATGCCGATATGGGTCATCTGGGAAGAGAGCCAATTTTAAAAGCCTGGAGACTGGTATTTTTTGCTTTAGTTTTTAATTACCTGGGACAGGGAGCATTCGTTATTCGAAACCCCGAAGCAAGAAACGTTTTGTTCGAAATGATAAATCATCAGGTGCATATTGTATATATTCCATTCCTTATTCTGAGCATCGTAGCAACGATTATTGCCTCACAGGCTATGATTAGCGGCGTATTTTCAATAGTTTATCAGGGAATTACGACAAGGATAATGCCGATGTTAAAAATTGATTACACATCCGGAGAAATGAAGTCACAGATATATATAAGTACAGTAAACTGGATGCTCCTGATCTCCGTACTATATATGATATTTATATTTAAAGAATCGAGCAGGCTTGCGGCTGCGTATGGGCTGGCAGTTACCGGAACCATGACGATTACGGGCTTGCTGATGACTTCGATATTTTATCACAGAAAACAGATCCCAAAAGCCATTATTTCGCTATTTATAACATTTGTTGACGTAGTATTCCTTCTTTCAAATACCTATAAGATACCCCATGGAGGTTACTGGTCTGTAATCATAGCAGCTTTTGTCTTTTCTCTGATTGTGATTTATACTGCCGGACAGGAGAGACTCTATGAATTAATGAAGCTAATGAAGACTGAGAATTTCCTTGAAAAGTATAACCATGTATATGCTACTCAAAATAAAATTAGTGGAACTGCTCTTTTTTTTGCACGAGATGTAACCAGAATTCCTCAATACATTTCTCATGTAATGTTTAAAAATAATATTATTTATGAAAACAATATCTTTATTTCAATTATCAAGTCTGACAGCCCTTTTGGAGTAGAAAGTTCGTTCAAGAAAGAACTGGCAAAAGGACTGAGGTTATTTGAAATAAAGATGGGCTATATGGAAATTATTGATGTAGAACAAATTCTAAAAGACAATGGCATTACTGAAAAAACAATTTTTTATGGAATAGAAGATATATTTACTAACAACCTGATATGGAAAATTTTTTCAGTTATAAAGAAGCTTTCCCCTTCTTTTGTCCAGTTCTACAGGCTCCCTCCTGAAGAGCTTCATGGGGTTATGACAAGGTTTGAGATGTAATCTCAGATCGAAATTCCCTTCCATTTTCTGCCTATTCTTTTTTCTTCCAGTAATTTGCAGTTAACGGATTGATATATCCGGGAAACCTGACTGAAATCTCATATTTTTTCTTTTCTGCTGCGTTTACCATAATTGAGAAATTAAATTTGATAAAGGAAATCTAATTTTTGCCGTGAGTTTAACAGTAATTTTTTGAGTTTGAGATAAAAGGCTCACTTTAACTGACAATACATAGGGAAACCGCTATAATGAAAAAATAAGTTAGAGAATATATAAAAAATGATTATTATAGGTATTAAATATTCCTACTATGATATATATCTGAAGTAATTACAGTAAATAATTATTAAATTCCAGATTCAGGGTTCTTGCTTTTTTGTACCAGCTAATCATACAATTCGGCATGCATTAAGGATATTTGTAAAATTTCTATATAAAACAAATAGCTGCCACTTCCGGGTACTGATTCTGAAAGCGGATTTTAATAATGGTTAATAAGTTTGAGGAATTATCCCGATAATCTGGGTTTTAAGTAGGGATAAATTGGCGAAAGTGGAGGAATATAATTGAATAAAAAGTGTTTATTGTTTTTTGCTGCGGTTCTTATAACGCTTCTCATAATCTTACCGGGAATTGCGGCAGCAGAGAGTAATGCATATACAAATAATGCATATACAAATATAAGTGCCAGTACTGCAAAGCAGATGCTCAAAAATAACGAGGTAGTTGTAATAGATGTTCGCGTTGAGAAAGAGTTCAATGCAGCTCATCTTAATGGGGCAGTACTGGTACCTGTAAAGAATCTTGGCACTCCAAAATATTTTTCTGAGGGCGATTTCCTGACTAAAGTAAAAGAAAGCGGGATCACAAATGACAAAAAGGTACTTGTTTACTGCTTGAGTGGAAGCCGAAGCGAGAATGCCAGCCAATATCTTGCAAATAATGGATACACTGTCTATAACATGAAGGGTGGCATCCAGGCATGGATAGATGCCGGATATTCGGTTGTATCTACTTTTGTAGATATCTCAGATGTGGATGACTGCATCAAGCATGCTCTCAATGCACAGATCAACTGCGTATTCGTGCTCCTTGAAAATGGATGTGATAAGGAAGCCAGGGAAAGACTTGATAAATTCAATCTTTTTGTTGACAAGATGAAAGAGATTAACAGGATAAATAATGATCAGGCTATTTACTTAAAAGCTGAAGCAGAGTTTATAAGAAAAATGATTATATAATTCTCTCCATCTTTTTTTATTTTTTTCATGTTTTTTTGCGTATTTCTCTTTTTTCGCAGCTGCCGGACAGGAGGGTAGAGGCATTATAGACATGCTTTAATTAAAGGCAGTCTCAGGTAAAAGAGAGAGCTTATTTAACTGACAGTCTGCCCATAATCCATTGTGTCACAGGGAAAAGAAGCTGAATAACTTCTTCCTATTAAATGATCGATGAACCGTTATTTCGAAGAATACATTGTTTACATTCTTTACCCCTAGTAATACTAAAATTCTTTTTTGTATGAAAAAGTATTTATCTATGTAATCTTAATATTATATGTTAAAATTATACAGGAGTATAGTATTACATATTGAATTAGTAGTATGGGGAAAACGGGGTCAATTGCAAGGGGTGGCTCAATGAAATAGAAAACTCAGGGAACAGGAGCAAAAATGGCTTATCCTCAGAAAAAAGCCAGTTTGCAAGTACATGATATGCAGGAAAAATTGCCCTCTTCAACTTCACCGTCCTCGTATCTTGTCCCTGCACTTGCTCCTGTTTCGTTTCCTGCTCCCTGCTATCTGTTTTTTTCTCCAGGGATTCTTCAGCTTAACCTTAATATTTATCGGGAGCCCGTAATAAAAGCCCTTATTAAAGAACACAGTGAGGACCTTTACCGGCTGATTAAAAAGGTGCACTTTGACGGAAAATATTACAGGGTAAAAAGTGTGCGCTCTGGAGAATGGGAGTACTGCTTGGAACTGGCAGTCAGGATACAGTTTTTTGGAAAGCTTCAGGGCCTGGCTTTTGAACCGAAGAAGAGATTTTCCAGAAAAAATAAGAAAACAATCTACAGATCCCTTATCCTGGTAAATCCTCACGAACTGTGGGATAAGGAACTGGTCAAAAGGTTGTGGAGCATCCAGGAAAGGATCGAATTTCTAATTGCTAAAATCCTCTTTCACGAATGTATACATGTCTTTATCTTTCTGGGAAAAACTCTGCCTTCAGGTTTCAGGAAGACGGATATTTTCCTTGAATTCCTGGAGATGCTTGAGTTTGCAAATTCCGGTAAAATCTGCCCTGAAAGCTTCAGTGTCAAGTCCAGCCTCCGGAATCTGGCTGCCCTTTCCATGGACCTTCCAGAAAGCTCCGGAGAAAAGCCGGATATGGTTTCAGAAATATACGAATTTCTGATCCATGAAAAATACAGAATCAAAAAAACCGATAAGGCTTTCGGTCTCTCGTGGAGCAACCGTAAAATATCTCATAACTATGCCAGGATGGCTGCCCTTAAGATCGCACCCTGTTCTGAATTTAATAAAAAAGATTGGGAGAAAGAAGTATGCAAACTGAAAAGGGATTTGAAAAAACTTTATGACAGAATCGATGACAATTATGTTTCCTTTTTATGAATAACTCTCTTAAATAGCATTTTTTACCCTTTCCTTCCAGCAATGCCTTCAGATTTTTCCCTTCTTCTTTCATATGCAGCCTGACAGCCGCAGCTCTCTTTTTAGCATGCATTGAAACTAAACCGCCAAACCGAAAAGAAAGCGTGGCAGTAAAAACACTTCCCCCATTGGAAGGCTTTATGGAAAATGAACCACCAGAACAGATAATGGACTCCGGAAACATTACCTTATACTCGATCAGTTCATTCCGTACACAGTTTGTAATCTCAAAGCTTATTTTTTTATATTTACGCTGCTGCCTCACAAAAAATAAGGGAAATTAGTTTCCCTTAAGATATGCGAGAATCATTTCAAGTATATGTATTATATCACTTTTTGTTATCTCATTTGTTTCTTCTTCAGAACTGTTATTTTCAGTTACGTTTGACTGTTTAAGGACTTTATCTACAGTTATTGTTTTGCTTGTAATTGCAAATGTAGAATATTCTGATACTTCAGCTGTGAAATAGATATACTGAGAATCTTCACCTGTTATAGTGATTGGTACTTCTACCCATTTACCATCATCATACATATTCAGGACAATTGCTGAAGAATCAAGACCATTTGCTTCAAGCCATGTCTTTTCAACTTTGAAATCAACAGCTGCGTCTTCAATATCATTTACATTGTCACTGTCAATCCATATATTGAATGACTTGTAAATATCACCTGCTGGTTTCTCAACTAAAGATGTATCATCTTTCAGATCTTCGATAACAACTTTTGCCTCGCCTGAGCCTGTTGTTGATTCAAAATATATATTGTTGACAACTGAATTGTCATTCTTAACATCAACAGTTACAGTCTGGCTGTTATCTATGTTTACTTTTGTTGTTTCTACATACTGGATATTGGTCTGTGACGAATCATTTATAACGGTGTCATCATCCGAAGTTATGTATGTATCATGATCTGTTGATATATTTGTAACATCGTTATCTGTTGATATTACTGTAGTATCAACTACAACCGAATCATCTGCAACAATAGTATCTTCTTTTTCGACAGAATCGTCGTTAGTGTCATCAGAAACATCAACAACGGTAATTTCATCTTCAATAGTCGAATTGTCTCCTGATGAATTTGCCTTCGCCCCTGCAATAGCGCACGGGAGTACAGCCCCAAAAACAAGGACCGAAATTAATAATATCGAAAGATGTTTTTTCATACTCTACACCTCTTTCCAGGGGTATTACCCGCAGAATTTTTTTGCCAGATATATTTTTCAAAATTTTGACTGTTGGTCTCACCAGGAACTATTTTTCTCCAATAAGTACGTCTGGGGTTATTGAGCCTATGGTTTAATTCACTTTCGGCTGACATTGCAGCCCACCTATGTGAATTCAGCCATCTGATAGTGTTTTTTTAGAAACAGGATAATATTTTTTGTACATCTCCAGGCTTTTCCTGTGTGCTGCTGGGAATACTGACAAAAAATATAGACTTAAGGAATGGCAATTTAGCTGGCAGTTGATAAGAAACGGAATATATCACGGTACCGGAATGGCAGTTATGATGCAGGTAGCCGGCCTGGCATATGCAGATCCGGATGGAGTTTCTCCTATTGTGCCTGAGCTCACAAATATTCAGGTATTCAGGCTCATGGCCAGCCAGACATACAGCCTTTCCTTATATCCGTATACTCCAGACTATCACTACTGGAGCGGAGATCTCAACGGCCTTTATTATGTTAACGAAAGCCAGTTACTCAATCTCACCTTGACAGGGGGATCTATCCCCTTCACGCCGAAGTATATGGATCAATATATGGCTGGTCTGATGGGTAATGTGGAAGGATATGAAATAGATCCTTCAAAAGTAGACTCTCAGGTTCTTTATGTCGGACTCGGAGGAGGATTTGGCGATTACGGGTCCTGGTGGTATGAAAATGAGGCTGGCAAAACAAACAGCAGGGTTACTTCCATGAAATGGAATGACCAGGGGCATGCCAGTCTGTTGATTGATTACAACTCTCCTGAGCTGTGGGCACTTATATATAACTGGATGAAAGACAGCTGAGCATGAAAAAGGAATCGGGTGAATTAAAATACTCCATCTGCTGTACTGGCAGCTCCTGAACCTCAGAAAACAAAATAATAATTAATGGAGAGTTACTGGCTTCTGGCTCATCAGGCTGCAAGCCCTTTTACTCTTCCAATATTTACTCTTCAAAAGGTATCTCAGTAATACTTTGCCTGTATGATTTCTGATGTTCCAGTATAGCAGGACTTATGCATTTGTCGCAAGGAAAGAAAATGCGTAAGCCTATTTAGCTATATGTTTACCTGCCGAAAGCAGGTTAAATAAAAAGAGACAGAAGAGACAAAAAGATTTGAAGCAAAGAGATAATATTAACTCAAAAAGCTTTCAGGAAAAAATACAGCAGAGAAAACAAAATTAGGAGGGAAGGGCTTGAAGCTAAATATAGAGACATCAAAGCGCATAGAGCTGATAGATATCACCCCAGAGGTGCAGGAAGAGGTAAGAATAAGCGGGATACAGGAAGGCGCATGCATTATCAGCACCAGGCATACGACTGCGGGAATAATAGTCAATGAAAATGAAAACGGGCTCAGAGAAGATATCCTGAATTTGCTGAACAGGCTTGTGCCTCCAGGAGCCGGGTACAGGCACGACAGAATAGACAATAACGCTGATTCGCACCTCAAAGCCGTACTGCTAGGATCAAGTGAAGCCCTGCCGGTTGTACAGGGAAAACTGGAACTTGGCACATGGCAGAGTATTTTTTTTGCAGAGATGGACGGCCCGAGGCACAGAACAGTAAATTTAACGATATTAAAGACAGAATAAGGGCAGAAGACCGGAAAACTGCGGAAAAAAGAAGTAAAAAAGAAAATAAAGAGGTAAAAAGTGAGAAAAGTAAGAAGGAAGTCCTTAAAGGCTGTCTGAAGAGACTCCCTGAGAAGATCTTTTAGTCTTACTGAAATCATCCAGACGAGTCTGTTTTTTTCTGCATTTCTCGCCCGGAATTTCTACAGGATACTCGCCTGTAAGGCAGCCGATGCACATATCGTTCTTATCACACTCAAGAGCCCTCATGAGCCCGTCAATGCTGAGATACCCGAGAGAATCAGCGCTTATGAGCCCTTCAACCTCTTTTATAGTCTTGTACGAGGCGATAAGTTCCTGCCTGGTTGCCATATCGATTCCTAGATAACAGGGAGCAATAATTGCCGGGCTTCCAACTCTTGCATGGACTTCAGATGCACCCGCTTTCCTGACCATATCTATGATACGTCTGGAGGTTGTGCCCCGGACAATGCTGTCGTCTACAAGAACCACACGCTTGCCTTTGACGTTTTCCTGAATGGCGTTCATTTTAAGCCTGACTGCAGTTTCACGCAGGTCCTGACCAGGAAGAATAAAGGTACGCCCTATATAGCGGTTCTTCATAAGCCCTTCCAGGTACATGGTACCGGATTCCCTTGCATAGCCGATTGCAGACGTGATTCCCGAGTCAGGGACAGGAGAAACAATATCTGCGTCTACATGGTGTTCGCGGGCAAGTTCCCTTCCGATTCTTTCCCTGACCGCGTAGACCAGCTTGCCGTCTATAACGGAGTCTGGCCTCGCAAAGTAGATGAACTCGAAAACACAGTGTGCCGGATGGGGCTCGTTTGTAAGCTGGTGGCTTTCAAAACCTGAGCCTGTAAAGACCATAACCTCGCCCGGTTTGACGTCCCTTATAAGGGTGCCGTTCAGGGTATCGATGGCTACGCTTTCGGAAAAAACTCCATATCCACCGTCAACTTCTCCAAAACAGAGAGGTTTGAACCCGAAAGGATCTCTGACAGCGTAGATTGCGCCATTGATGAAAATGACAAGGGAGTAAGAGCCAACAAGCTTGCGCATTACATTCCTGATAGACTCGATTGGATCGTGCTTTATCAGTTCTTTCACAAGCAGATGGCCTATAACCTCGGTATCGGAATCACTGATAAAAATCCTGCCTTCGTTTTCCAGCTCGTCTTTGAGTACTCGGGCATTAACAAGGTTCCCGTTATGGGCAATGGCAACTGTCCCGCCCTTGAAGTTCAGAATAAAAGGCTGACAGTTTTCAATTTTTGAACCGCCAGTCGTGGAGTAACGGACATGCCCGACTCCTGCGTTCCCGATCAGACGCCCGAGAGAATCCTTGTTGTATACATCAGGTACAAGCCCCATCCCTTTGATAGAGAGCGGGTTTGTGCCATTGTGCACCATTATACCTGTTGATTCCTGTCCTCTGTGCTGGAGGGCATAAAGGGCATAGTAAAGCTTGAATGCGACAGCATTAGACTTGGGCCTGTCGCCAGGGAGGATTATTCCTGCAACCCCGCATTCTTCTTTCAATTTTGACCTCCGGTGCAGGTAAAAAGTAGAGAAAATTGAACAGGCAGGTTTAGTATTTGCACTTTGCCTGCCACTTGTATGTTCTCATGCGGGATGTCTTTCCAAAGCCACATGAAGTACACTGTTTTGTATGCACGTTGAATGAAACGCTGCCGCAGCGCCTGCATTTGGCGTGGGTGCGCTTCTGCCTTTTTCCCATTGATGCCGTACCTTTACTCATTCCTAAATCTCCTGATAAAAATCAATCTAGCATGTAATATTCGGTAATTCGAAGCGATTTCGTTTTTCTGAATTCATCTCAGTCATACAGGTCTTACTGCTCACCGAGGGTAACGATAATAGACGAAGTGCTTGATATAGATTACGGAGATACGTATACGACGTTGTCACCGCGAATAACGACACTGCTGAATTTACTTACGACTTCTCCTTCTCTTAATTCTTCAGCATTGTCAAGCACGAGATTCATGTGAATATCGTATCCTTTCAGCTCGCCCCTAAACTCACGTGCGCCTTTCAATCTAACAATAACGGGTGTGTCCAGTGCGTTGTTCAAAATATCCAGAGGTCGGTTTGCCATCCTTACAATCCCCTTAAAACATTATAAATCAAGTCATTATCTATATCAATATAAATAGTTAATCCAGACTTAAACTGATCGCCGCGCTTAAGAATTTGATTATTTGCATCAAACTCGTAAATACAATATATAAATGTATCGAAGAACTGCCTCCGTTTTAATCTCCAGCATATAAATGGACGCAAAATATAAGAAAATGTCTTTTGAAGGAAAATAAAATGTTGCCGAAATATTTTCATCAGGACTAAAGAAGTACTTCTAAAAATTTTCAATAAATAATCCCTTCAAAAAGCAGTGTTTTAAAAAATATTTGGAGAATAGAATATCTCTAGAATTCAGATTGCTGGAAATCAGTTTCTTCAAAAGCCAAATACATGATAATCTTTATGAAACATAGATAATCCAGGATAAAACAAAAAATGAAAAATCAAAAAGAGGATACAATGACAGAAAAGACCCCGGTGCTCAAAACCCCTGTTGTGATGACTATTGCAGGTTCGGATTCAGGAGGAGGAGCAGGAATTGCTGCTGACCTTAAAACCTTTGCAGCATTTGGAGTCCACGGAACCTGCTCTATCACCTCAGTAACTGCCCAGAATACCACAGGGGTCCTTAATACATTTGACCTTGCCCCTGAAGCTGTTGCAGACCAGATCGAAGCTGTCTGTATGGATATGGATGTTAAATGGGCAAAGAGCGGAATGCTTGCCTCTTCAGAGATAGTAAAAGAGGTTGCAAAGCAGGTAAAAAAACACAGTCTTTCCCTCGTGCTTGACCCTGTCATGGCTGCTGAAGCCGGAGGTAACCTCCTGCGAAAAGAAGCCCTTTCAGTACTTATTGAAGAACTGCTGCCTATCTGTAAGGTTACAACTCCAAATGCCTCAGAAGCAGGCGCACTTGCAGGAATCCCTGTCAAAACCCATGAAGATGCAAAACTTGCGGCAAGGAAAATTGCAGACCTTGGAGTAGAATCCGTAATTGTTACAGGAGGGCATATAGACGCAACCGACCTCATCTATGAATCAGGCTCCGGTAAATTTACCCGCGTTCCGGGAACTTTTGTCAAAGGAGGAACACATGGTTCAGGATGCACTTATTCTGCATCAATAGCTTCCTGCCTTGCCTGGGGTGACAATCTGGAAACTGCTGCAAAAAAGGCAAAATTATTTGTAGAGCAGGCAATCGTGAGGAGCGTACCGGTGGGAAATGGAGTGGGCCCTGTAAATCCTCTTGGAAGAACCATTGAAGAAAAAGACCGGTATCTTGCTCTGCAGGATGTAAAAGAAGCAGTTTCAATCCTTGAAGACAGCCCTGAATTTGCAAAACTCATCCCCGAGGTTGGCTGCAACATAGGAATGGCAATTCCAGGAGCCAGAACTTATGAGGATATAGCGGCTGTGGAGGGCAGGATAGTCAGGCACAGAGGAAAGGCATATCCTGTGGGGTGCATTAATTTTGGAGCAAGCAGACACGTAGCAGGGATTATTCTTGCAGCGCTTCGTGCGAAGACTGATATTAAAGCTGCTATTAATGTAAAATATTCTGAAGAAATTCTTGAATCCTGCAAAGAGCTGGGGCTTGGAATCTCTTCTTTTGACAGGACCGAAGAGCCTGAAAACGTCAGCACCATGGACTGGGGGACTTCGGAGGCAGTCAAAAAGTATGGAGGAGTGCCTGAAGTAATCTATGATAAAGGAGGAATAGGAAAAGAACCTATGGTAAGACTTCTCGGCAGAAGTGCTTCAGAGCTGGCAAAAATTGCAGTGGAGCTTGCCAGAAGGCGTGCGTAAAAGTCAAAAAAATTGACAATTCTTCCCTTATACTCTTTTATTATTTTCTCTGTTCTGCTCTATTTAGTCCATAATTTCCAGTTTCAACAACTCATTTCATTTTTATAAAGTATAACGGTGGGCTTTGTAGATCATAGATGAGAAACAGATAACTCTTAAATACATCAAAGTGCGATTTTGTACAGAAACGATGTGTAGGAGATTTTCATGGAGCAGACAAAGATTATCCTTGACGAAAATGAGATGCCGAAGAAATGGTACAATGTACTGGCTGACCTTCCGTCTCCAATTGACCCGCCTCTGGACCCGAGAACCTGGCAGCCTATAAGCCCGGATGCCCTTGAGCCTGTTTTTGCAAAGGAACTGATAAAGCAGGAGATGAGCAGTGACAGGTACATCAATATCCCCGAGGAAGTGCTTGAGGTTTACAGGCTCTGGAGACCGAGCCCGCTCTTCAGAGCCCACCAGCTGGAAAAGGTCCTCAAGACCCCTGCAAAGATATATTATAAATATGAAGGAGTCAGCCCTGCAGGCAGCCACAAAACAAATACATCAATTGCCCAGGCATATTATAATATGAAAGAAGGCACAGAAAGACTCACAACTGAAACCGGGGCAGGGCAGTGGGGAAGTGCGCTCTCTCTCGCCTGCAACTATTTTGATCTCGAATGCAAGGTCTATATGGTCCGCTCCAGTTATTATCAGAAGCCTTACAGAAAATCCCTCATGACCCTCTGGGGAGGGAATGTTGTCCCATCTCCAAGCCCGGATACGGAGTTTGGAAGAAAGATACTGGAGGAGCAGCCTGACACCCCGGGAAGCCTGGGGATTGCAATAAGTGAAGCCGTTGAGGATGCAGTAACCCACGAGAATACAAAATACACTCTTGGAAGCGTTCTTAACCACGTTGTGCTTCACCAGACCGTTATAGGGTCTGAATGTAAGAAACAGCTTGAGCAGGTGGAAGAGTATCCTGATGTGGTTATAGGGTGCTGTGGAGGAGGAAGCAACCTCGGAGGAATCGGGCTTGAGTTTATTAAAGACAGGCTCGAAGGAAAGCACAGTGCAAGAGTGGTCGCAGTCGAACCCTCAGCCTGCCCCACCCTGACAAAAGGGGAATATAAGTACGATTTCGGTGACACTGCCGAGATGACGCCTCTTCTCAAGATGTACACCCTCGGGCACAAGCATATACCGCCTGCTATCCATGCCGGAGGGCTTCGATATCATGGCGACTCTCCTATCATAAGCAAACTCTGTGCCGAAGGGCTCATGGAAGCGGTTTCATATGACCAGAAAGCTGTCTTTGATGCAGCTGTCCAGTTTGCCAGGACAGAAGGAATAGTCCCTGCACCCGAATCATCCCATGCCATCCGCTGCGCAATTGATGAAGCCCTTGCAGCCAAAAAAGCAGGGGAAGAAAAAGTTATTCTCTTCAACCTCAGCGGGCACGGGCACTTTGACATGGCCTCCTATGACAAATATTTCAGTGGAGAACTTGACTGATTTGCAGGAATGAAAAGTATTTGTTAAACTCAAAAATGTGAAAAAATAAAGCCTGAGATACATAAGCAGGAATAAAAGCTGAGTTTTCAGGCCAAAACATATAAATTAAAGGTATAGAACAGAGATGCCTTCAGGCATCTCCATATTTTACTAGTTTAAAGAACTAGCTTAAAGAGAATTTTTTATAACTCAAGAGGTTTTTTGTTCAGTATATAAAGTATCATCTTCTGGTTAAGTTTGCTTTCTCTGGTCATTTTCTCTGCAATTTTGTCGTTGGGGATTCCTTCTACTTTCATGTTTCTGATTTTATTCATTACTGAAGAAGGAACTGTATAATATTCATTTATATCTTTTCTGTGTCCCCAGACATCTCCTTCAAGCAGTTGAATTTTCTGCATTTCTAAAAACATCTTCATGGACCTCGAAATGGTCCGCTGATATGAGTTAGGAAGCTGGACGATTTCGAGTTTAGGACATGTTTCAACAAGCAGAAAAATATCTTTATTTGAAGGCCTGAACGCAAGATGAATCACCTTTTCGTTCGGGTTTAAGGAGAGAATTTCATCTCTCGAACTTACAACTCTTATTTTCATACTATTCCCCAGACCCTAAATTAAGTTAAATACTGAATAAAGTTTATTATACTGCAATATTTAAATATTTTTCTATGTTTTCATGAATGGTTTGTTCGAACAGCAGAAAGGCAGTTGAAAAAAAGAAAGGCATAAAAGCAATATTGAAAAAGATTAAACGAAAAAAACATCATAGAGATTAAAACTTAACTGAGTTTATTAGAATTAAATAACAAATATAAAAAAGAAGTATTAAATACATTCCAGTAATATCAACAGATGAACGAAAATAAAGTTCCAAAATAGAAAAAACTTTTTAAGACCGGGTCTTAAAAAGCTGGCTGTCCACTCTGAAAATAATCCATTAAAGGCCAGAAAATAGTGACCTGTACCAGAAAGTAAAGAAAAAGCACAAATTTATGCTTCAGGGCAGTTCGATACCTTTTCTGCTAAGGATATAGAGAATCATATCCGAATTAAGCTTGCTTTCTCTTGAAAGCTTTTCAGCAATCATTTCATTTGAGAACCTATCAGCTTTTAATTCCTGAATCTTCTCAAGGACATTCTGGGAAACATTGTAGTATTCGTTTATGTCCTTTCGGTGGCCCCATACGTCCCCTTCCAGAAGATTTATCTTCTGCATTTCCAGGAACATCTCTATTGACTTTGAAACAGTCCTTCTGTAAGATTTAGGAAGCTGTATGGCTTCTATTTTAGGACAGGTTTCAGCGAGCATGAATACATCCTTGTTAGACGGTCTGAAAGCAAGGTGGATAACCTTCTCATTAGGATTCAGGGTAGGAATTTCCTCCCGTGAACTAACCACTCTGATCTTCATATTTTATCCCCACTCTTTATTTAAGATCTAAATTATAATTTATTTAAAAATCAAATTTTGTTTACGCATTTACATTTTATATACATATCGATTAGCAGAAATATTATTTAGGGGGTCTGCACCCGAAACGAGTTCTGATAGCGTCAGCGTGTGCCTTCAGACCCTCTTCCTCGGCTAATGCGATTACAGTTTCTTTCAAACTTTCAAGCCCATTCTTACTGATTTTCTGGATACTGGAATATTTAAGGAAGTGATTTATATTCAGGCCGGAATAAATCTTTGCATATCCTGCTGTGGGGAGCACGTGATTGGTACCGGAGGCATAGTCTCCGACCGGAACAGGAGCATAGTTCCCTATAAAAATCGATCCGGCATTCTTAATTCTGTCAAGAACAAAATCAGAATCTTTCACCATTATCTCAAGGTGTTCGGGAGCAAATTTATTGCTGAAGTCAATGCACTGGTCAAGGGAATCTGTTACAAGAACTGCCGCATTCTCAAGTGAAGTTTTTACAATTTCACTTCTTGCAGTATTTTCTGCCTGAATAAGTACCTCATTTTTCACAGCTTCTGCGAGAGTTTCTGAAGTTGTCACAAGCACAGAGACAGCATTAGGGTCGTGTTCTGCCTGAGCTATGATATCCGAAGCAGCCATAGCAGCATCCGCAGAATCATCCGCTATGATAAGTACTTCACTCGGTCCTGCCGGGAAGTCAATCTCGGCAACATCCCTTATCTGCATTTTGGCAGAGGTCACAAAAACATTTCCAGGACCAACGATTTTGTCAATCTTAGGGACAGTCTCGGTTCCATAAGCCATTGCTCCTATTGCCTGCACGCCTCCGAGCTTGAAGACTTTATCTGCACCTGCGACCTTTGCAGCAGCAAGCGTAAGAGGGTGCACAGAACCGTCAGCTCTCGGAGGAGTGCATACTATAACCTGCTCGACTCCCGCAACCCTGGCAGGAATTACAGTCATCAGCACGGTAGATGGATAGGAAGCCCTTCCTCCGGGAGCATAAGCCCCCACACTTTCAAGAGGCGTTGCTTTCTGCCCAAGGATAACCCCTGGCTGAAGTTCCATAAACCAGGTAGTCTCAGGCATCTGCGCCCTGTGGAAAGCCCGGATATTTTCAGCTGCAATTTTGAGGTGTTCAAGCAGTTCAGGACCGATCTCAGAAAGGGCTTTTTCAAACTCTGCCTCGCTTACTTCAAAATCAGCAAGCTCAACTTTATCGAACTTCTTTGTATACTCTCTGAGGGCAGCATCTCCTTTCATGCGCACATCAGAAAGTACGGCGGAAACGGTTTCTCCAACATCTGCAAGCCCGGACCCCCGGGAAATTAAGCTCTGCATTTCAGCTTCCGAAACTTCAGACAACTTTTTGAATAACATTATAACCATCTCTGAGATTACCCGATAAAACTGCATGTAAACTTATTTCGATACGTCAGGAATAAGTCTGGTATAAAGATATAATCTGATATAATCTGCTCTCATTAAATCCCTGATCTCATTTAATATTTTACCCTGGCTCCGGCAGAAAAGAAGAAAAAGTAAGAAAATTGTCCCGCTCGACGAAGGAGAGCAGCCTGTACCAAAAAGATCAAAAAGAAGAGAACAAGCACGTAAAAATGCGAAAAACTTTAGACTTGCTAAAATTCACCTATGGATTGAAAACCGGGTTTTCGGGACCAATGATTAGTATTACCTCAAGCCTGGAACACATTTCTCCAGTATTTTTTTCTCTTAATTGCGGTACTGGTTCAGATCTAATGTTTGATTCTGTAAACTCCCGCTCCTGTACCTCGCGGCGCAGGGTAGAGAGAAAACTGAAAGCTATTCTCCGAATTTCGGAATAGATTAAATGATTAATCCAGAACCTTAAAAAATTGAGAGACATAAAAGAAAAGATCAAAAGATCAATAATCATAAGCAAAAATCAAAAATCACTGATTGTCCTCTGCCCTTCAGGAGAACCTTTTTCGAGAGGCAAAATATCAGCGACTTCAGGCACTGCTTCTCTTCTTCCGATCTGCTTGAAGATCCTTTCAGCAATTTTGGGACCCACGAGCGCAGCCACCTTCTCAGGAGAAGCCCCTGCAAGGTCTGCTGTGGACTTAAAGCCTGCCTCATAGAGTTTCCTTGCCCTTACACGCCCCACGCTTCTGATATCGAGCAGATCCATAAGTTCCGGGGCTGCCCCGTACCGTATCCTCTTTTCAAGTTCTGCAGCTTCTTTTGCCCCTTTCAGGCCGAGGAGTCCTGCAAGCTGGGAGGTTACATGCATAATCCACTCGGCAATATCTGCAGTTGCGTGGATATCTCCTTCCCCTATACCAAATTTAAGACAGATCTCGTTTTCAGGTTTCTCATGGATCCAGTCCATCAGAAGAATGGAGGTTTTTACCTCTCCCAGGAACCACTCATATTCGACGATGTTGAAGGAGCTTGGAACCTTCGAGAACTCGCCTGCATGTGCCATTACGTAATCATTAACTTCCTGGTAGTCCTGGCTCCGCATATACATGAGGCGCATATCAGGTGTACTGCAAATAAGGTGCAGCAGGGTAAGTTCGGTAAGGGTTCCGGCTTCCCTCAAGCCCTTTGCTATAAGAGCTGCTGAGAGAGGATCAATATAGAGTCTTGATACGAGTTTTCCGAAAACTGTAGAAACAAGGGTATCGGGATCTTTTTCAATCATCCCTTCCTGCCGCAAAAAGTTAAGGCATTCATCCACAACAGTTGAGAGCCCGAAGTTCGAGTACTGGAAAGCGAAAAAGGTTGCTTCAAGAAAATCCATAAGCTCTTCCCTTGTCCGGGCGAACCCGTTTGAGATCGTTGAAAGTACATGCGTCCTGAGGGCATTTTCCGTCCCCAGCTTGGACCATATATCTTCAGCTCCGGCTTCAATGTAATTTTCGAAAAGGAAAACTAACTCCTCATAAGACTTTGCAAGCAGGACAGCTTCTCCGTAGGGGTCAAGCCTTGGCCTTCCTGCTCTTCCTGCCATCTGCTTGTACTCGAGTACAGGTATCGGCTGCATGCCCGCTTCAGAAGAATAGCGCCTGTAGCTCCTTATAATTACACGCCTGGCAGGCAGGTTCAGCCCTGCTGCAAGGGTAGGGGTGCTTGAGATAAGTTTTATTCGCCCTTCCCGAAAACCCGCTTCTACAAGTTCCCTCAGAGGCGTTGTAAGGCCTGCATGGTGGAATGCTGCCCCTGAACGGATACAGGTCGCAAGAACTGATGAAACATCTGTTTCACTGTTTTCCAGAATCTCATCTGCAATACCTGCAAGAGCTTCACGGTCTTCTTTAGACAGGGTTTTTTTAACTGCAGATGCAGCTTTTTTTGCAAACCCCATGCAGTTTTTCCTGCTGCTTTCAAAAACAAGACACTGCCCGCCTTCCCTAATAGTATCAAGAACGAGGTTTATGGCTTCATCTTTTGTAGTCTGCTCAACAGGCTTTTCTCTGCCCTTGCAATAAAAAGTCCCATTATAAAACACTCCTTCCATAAGGTCAGTGGGTCTCCACTCGCTTAGCACAAGATCTGCATCGAGCCAAGCTGCAAGTTCATCGGCATTTCCCACAGTTGCCGAAAGTGCAAGGATCTGGCAGGAAGGGTTCATTCTCCTGAGTTTTGCAAGGGTAACTTCAAGAGTGGGTCCCCTGTCGGGAGAATCAATAAGGTGAACTTCATCTGCCACAACAACCGATATCTCCTGCATCCAGGCAGTCTCGTTCCTGAGCAGAGAATCGGTTTTTTCCGAAGTGGCAACAATAATATCGTTTATGCCGAGCCCTTCGTCCCGCCTGTCGTAGTCTCCTGTTGAGATCCCTACCCTGATGCCCAGTTCGGAAAATTCCTGGAACCGCCTGAACTTTTCGGAAGCAAGAGCTCTGAGAGGTACGATATATAGGGCTTTTCCTCCTGCAAGTATGGATTTCAACATCGCAAGCTCTGCAAGCAGAGTCTTTCCCGAAGCCGTAGGGATTGCAGCAAGCAGGTTTTTCCCTTCAAGCAGTCCCTTTTCAACAGCCTCTGCCTGGGGAGGATAAAGTTCAAGAATCCCGGAATTTTCATAAAAGCGCTTTATTTCATCGGGCAGGTCGAGACTTTCTATTTTCATTGAAAACCAGAAACTCACACATAAGATAAAAAACTATTTTTAAACAGGTTCAGGACAGTTTCCCTGAAAATACTGAGGTTCCTTTTTTAAGAGAACCCCAGAGCTTTTCATAAGTAGAATAAACGTTTTTTCAAAATCACTTCTTAATGGATCAATCCTGAGCGGAATAATAGTAATTTCCGCTTTCTTTCTGCTCCCGGTCAAGCCTTGAGCCAAGGTTGTTTACGCGGGGGCGCCTTGTTTCTTCATCCCTGCGGAAGGTGATGCCAAGGTTTTTCAGGAACCTGTTCATGCCGCTTTCCATGCTGAAAGGCCCGTGGGCTTCACCGTATACCGAGGGCTCGCCTTCAAAAACCAGAAGCCTCTGGCTGATCATATCTATCACGTAAATATCGTGATCAACCACCATAGCAGTTTTCTGGTTGTTTTCGGCAAAACGGTTGATGACTTTGGTGACCATGGAACGCTGTTCCACGTCAAGGTGGGCACTCGGTTCATCAAGGATATAGAGATCTGCTTCCTGGGAAAGGCAGGCTGCAATTGCTACCCTCTGCAGTTCTCCGCCGCTGAGGTCTGTAAGAAGGCTGTCATAAATCTTCTCAAGCTGGAGAGGGTTTGAGATTTCAACCTCATAGTAGCTTGTGCCAAATTTTTTTGTGATGCCCCTTAAGAATTCCTGTACACTCACAGGAGTATCGGCTTTAATGTACTGTGGCTTGTAGGAGATTTTGACCTCGATTCCGGGATCCCCTTCATCCGGCTTTATTTCTCCTGCCAGAACTTTTACAAAAGTTGATTTTCCTATCCCGTTAGGACCAACTATCCCGAGCACCTCTCCTTCACGCAGGTTTCCTCCTGTAGCTTTGAGGGAAAAACCATCCCCAAACTTCTTTGAGAAGCCGTTGAAAGAGATCATGGACTTAAACTGGGCATCTTCCCTTGGAGGATGAACCTCGAACTTGATGGACTCAGGCCGGATCCTGATATTTTCTTCAGGGAGGTAGCCTTTAAGGTACTGATTGATCCCAACACGCACACTTTTCGGAAGAGTAACCACACCAAAACCTGCGGGTTCACCATAGGCTATGTGGATTACATCTGTAAGCATATCAAGAAGTGCAAGGTCGTGCTCGACCACAAGCACCGCCCTGTCTTTCGAAATTTCCTGAATAATGCGGGCTGCATTGATCCTCTGGTAAATATCAAGATATGGGCTTATTTCGTCAAAGAAATAGAACTGAGCATCTTTTGCCGCACAGGCAGCAATTGCAACCCTTTGCAGTTCTCCGCCGCTCAATTCCGCAATATTTCTTCCGATAACGCTTCTGAGGTCAAGAGAGTCGACAAGTTCATCCAGAACGCCCCTTTCATCGGTTTTCTCAAGCAGCTCCGAAGTCCTGCCTTTGAAGGCTTTGGGAATCAGGTCAACGTACTGGGGCTTCTGGGAAACCCTTACCTTTCCGTCCACAACGTCTTTGAAATAGTCATGAAGCGCAGTGCCGGCATAGTGTTCGAGTACTGTGTCCCAGTCTCCTTTTCCCTTCCCGAAATTGGGGACCAGGGCACCTGAGAGGATCTGGACAGAAGTACTTTTTCCTATACCGTTTGGACCCAGAATACCGGTTACTTTTCCTGTCCTCGGTACTGGGAGCCCGAAAAGAGCAAAACCGTTTGGACCGTACCTGTGTGTTGGCTCCTGCAGAGCTTCAGGAAGCCCTATAATCATGATGGCATCAAAAGGACACTTGTTAACGCATATTCCGCAGCCCACGCAGAGTTCCTCGGAGATGACAGGCTTTCCGTCCGCCTCAAAAACAATGGTTTCATCTCCTGTCCTGACTCTGGGACAGTACTTTTCGCACTCTTTGCTGCACCTTCTGGGCTGGCATCTGTCTTTATTAAGTATAGCTATTCTCATATTAGTCCCCGAAAATAACGTTTTTTGATTGGTGAAAGTATAAATGAATTCACTGGTGTGAGTTAATTATGAAAGCTCATCTTATGAGCTCATATAATAAAGTTCAATTAGTTTATGTGATTCCAGTTATTTTTGCATAATTTTAGTTTTTTATCCCATTTACGAACTGTTTTTGTTATGCAAACCTGAAACCAATATGCTTTTGATATCAAAGCACAGGAGTAATGTTGTGAAGCATATAAAGCGGTCAGGCGTATACAGCAATTAACGGTTATGAAATGCCCGCTCTGGTATATGAACCGTTGGAATGTTCCAGGCATGAATTTCATGGAAAGGAAAACAATAAAATAAAGGCAAAACCAGCGGCAAAAGAGCCCGGACAAAAAGGCTATACTTTTTGTAAAAGCCTTTTTTGAAGCCCGGGAAATGATTATTTTAATTCAGGAGCAGAGTCCATGTCACAAGGAAGAAGTCAATGACTATAAACTCGACATAAAACCAGTCTTTAAACTTGAATTCCTTGGTGTTTATTTTAAGCGGGATATAAATGAGCTTCTGGACGTAATATGTGATTCCGATAACAATCATGAGTATGACGTACCAGATCCGGTCTTCGCCTGTTTCGTACTGGTTAAACATTATGAACCCGGCAAGTATTCCGAGTACTGCAGAAACAATTGTTTTTATAATACCTTCCCTGTGAGCTTTCTGCTTCTCTTCAGGGGTCATTTCCTTGATAAAGCTCTTTTTTTCAGGAGCCTCAACTTTTGCAGCAGCGCTTTCTACTGAAGCCGCTGTAACTTTATCAGGCTCCTTTCTGGACTTTGGGTTTTGTTTACTCAACCTGCAATCTCTCCTGAACGACAATTATCTTTCCCGGGAATATAATGTTTACTGAAGCTAAAAGAGTTAAAGCTGGATTACCAGATTTAAATCATCATATTTAAATTTTTAGAACCAAATTATTAGAACTGAGTTTCAGGACTTAAACAAATTCATTGCTTAAAACATTACCGATCTGATCTATGGATATCGAATCGATTCCTATTGAATTTAAATGTTTTGAAAATTTTGAAGGTCTGTGTCCTCCGGGGTGATAAACAAGGGTAACTTCGGGGTTAAGTTTTCTGACCATAGCCTCAAGCCCGCAGGCGTCAAGGTGGTCGCTTATTTTAATGATAGGATAAGGATAATCTGCCCTGCAGCTCAATACATATTTTTTCACATTCCAGGGAAGCTTGTCAAGGTCCCAGGGAGCCACAACAAAAACCTCATCCTCTCCTCCAGAGTCAAGCCCTGCAAGTTCTCCCGCGTCGTCAAGCATGCTCCAGGTAAGTGCCCTTGTCCTTGCTTCCATGCGGATTGCGCCGTTGTAGCCGAAACCTCTCATCAGTTCAACCGCACGCTGGGCTTTTCCGAACTCATAAGCCCCAAAGGCAACCGGACCGCTTTCAAAAAGGGCGCATTTCATGCTTTCCAGGTCGTCCGCAAAGTGGCAGGACGGATCTTCAGGATCGCCGTAATTGGCTTCGGTGATAAGGACGTCACAGGGAGGAAGTTTGCTGGCGTCTTTAACGTCCCCTGTTACCAGGATTCGTGTTCCCACATCATTTTCCCAAAAAAAAGCAGCTGCACCGGCAGTGTGTTCCGTAGGATAGGTCTTTACCTTTGTCCCTTCGATTTCAATTTCTTCCCCGAGCCCGCATGTGCTGCCCACGTATTTTTTATCGTGCCTGATTTCAAGAGCGGTTGCTGTTTTGTCCGTACAGACCGCCCTGGGAGAGAGCATGGCTGATTTTCCGTGATGGTCAGAGTGAGCATGGGTAATAAGATAAGCATCAGGCTGGGGATGTTTTCCCGGAATACGGGTGGTATCTATAGAAAAGGTGCGTAAATCCCCTGCAAGGTCCCTGAAGCGGATTGAGATATGGGGTTTGAAAGTTCCTCGCGAGTTGCGCTGCCTTAGCGCGAGCACTCCAAGGTCAATTAGTTTTTTAGAAATCACGCCAATCCCTGAGGAAATTACACTTAAGATATTTAAGCTTAGGGAAAGTGACAGAGTAGCCTGAGATTTTCCAGGTTTTCAGGAATAAGCTGATACTTCTTTTCCTTCTTTTCCTTCTTTTCCTGCAGGTTTCTCCTTCCCCATAAACCTGAAGTAACCAAGCCCGATCAGAAAGACCGGATATATGATTTTCCAGGTAAAGCCTGAGACCAGAAAACTCAGAGATAGAAACGCGAGGAATGAAACAACCCACTTCTGCCAGCCAGTCTCAGTTTTCCAGTACGCAATTATGATAAAGCCACACAGGAAAATAAAGTTCTGGTTTACAAGAAGCATCATAGACGTAAGAGGAAACTTGAGAATATAGGTTCCCGTTATCAGAAAAACTGACAGGGCATACAGGCTCAAAAGGCTGGACACCGGGATATTCTTTTTTGAAAGCCTTCCGAATACTGCAGGAAAAACTCCTGTTCTGCCTCCGGCATAGATCAGGCGGCTTGCAGTAAAATTCCATGAACACGCGTTTGCTGCAAGCACCACAATAATGAGCCATATCAGAAAGCCTCCCCCCGGAGTAAGGAGAACCAGACCTGAAAGACCAGCAGCTCCTTTAAGGGAAACACCGGCAGCACTGGCTCCTACGCTTATCAGGGCGAGCAGGACATAGATAGCAGCTACAATAACAAAACTAAGCCAGTAAAGGCGGGGAACATTCTTTTCAGGGTCTTTCATTTCTCCCAGGGAAAAAGAAAGGTTCTCCCATCCCAGGAATGCCCAGAAAAGAAGGGCTGTAACATTCCATACCGTATGTGAGCCCACATTCCCGCTCCCGCTCAGGGCTTCTCTGGCAATTCCCAGCCCTGAACCGAGAAAGTCAAGGTTGAAGATAATAATCAGTCCCAGAAGCAGGAAAAGTACGGTTAAAGCCAGGTAATTGATAAGGGTAATAGCTCTTGTCCCGAACAGGTTTGAAACAAACATAAGGGTTACAAGAAGAACTGCACAGAGGGCTGCTCCAGAATCAGAGAGAGAAAAAAGCTGCCGTATATATTCACTTCCAATAAAAGCAATGGCTGGAAGCCCGAATAAGTAAGAGCCTCCTATAAGGTAAGAGACCGAATACCTCCCCCATGGCCCGACTGCTTTCTCGGCATAGCCTGCAAGGCCGGATGTCGAAGGAAATTTCAGGCCAAGCTGAGAGCATATCTGGATCCGCGGGATGGTAACAAATGCTATAAGCAGCCATCCAAGGATTGCTTCATGGACATTTCCGGCTCCAAGAGCCAGGCCGGGCAGAGCCAGAATGCCTGTTCCTATAAGCATGCAGATTGCAAGCCCTATACCCCGCCTGAGGGAAATTGTTTTTTCAAGTTCAGCCATTTTTATCTCTTGCACTATCTGTAAAACTGTCTCTTACATTATCTTTAAAATTATCTCTACATATCTGTGAAATATTCTGTATATATCTGTTCGCAAACAGGCTTTCGGGTTATCATATGAATCATTAAATACGTTTTTCCCTGCAACTTCAGTAAGAGAAAAGAACTGAACATGGAAAACAAATAGAAAAGATATGAAAAAAAGCATTTATAATAGACGGCAAAATAAAATATATGGAGAGCTGCCCGGTAATCAAAGGATATTACCTCGTGATAGGAGGAGGAAAAATCGATTTTCTTATTGCAGCCTCTACCGTTTTTAGTTGTACTGAAGCTGCTCGTTGTCACTCATATTTAGTCAATGCCCCTTCTCATGATTGTTTTACCAGGCTTCTTCAAAATCAATCTCCAGATACAGAATCTTTATGGTCTGAAATTCTCATTAAGAGCTTTCCTCAGACTGGAATTACACAGAGTTAAAAGTGGGATATCGTGGTTTGAAAGTGCTATGAAAATTAGAAGAGTGGCAGTGACTCATATTTAAATAACCCCCTGTACACATTAAACTAATTCATATATAGAGGGAGTTGAGAAAAAACGATATGTGAAGAGTCAACTGCGTAACTCCTATTCATATCTCTTCACTATAATCCTGGTTCTAATTATACGGTATCTTTCTGTTCACCTTTTTTCTCTATATTATATTCATCCGGTCCCCTGTCTTTTTGATCAAATGGAATCACAAATCTAAAAATACTACCTTCCCCAATTTTGCTTTCAACCCGGATTCTGCCTCCATGCATCTCAATAAACTTCTTAACAAGGGCAAGCCCCAATCCCGTTCCTTCGTGCTCGCGAGTGAGGTAAGGATTCAGCTGTTTAAATGGTTGGAAGAGCTTGTCCATATCACTTTTTGAAATGCCTATCCCTGTATCTTTTACACTGATCTGGACAAATTTATCGAAACTCTGTGCCTCTATTGTCACATCACCTTTTTCTGGTGTAAACTTGATGGCATTACTTGTCAGGTTGTAGAGGATCTGTTTGAATCTGGTTCTATCTGCACAGATCATCTCAAGCTGCGGCTCTATTTTGACATCCAGATGGATCTCCTTCTTTAATGCAAGAGGAACTATTGTTGTTTTAACTTCTGCGATTGCATCAGAAACATAGAACCTTTCGTAGTCAAGTTCCATCTTACCGGCTTCAACCTTTGAGAGATCAAGGATGTCGTTAATAAGATTCAGCAGATGCTTGCCGCCTGTTGAAATATTCTTAATATAAGACTTCTGTTTTTCATTCAGGCTCCCAAACATTTCCTCAAGCAATATGTCCGAAAAACCTATGATCGAGTTCAACGGCGTCCTCAGCTCATGGCTCATGGTGGCAAGGAATTCGTCTTTACTCTTGCTGGCAGCCTCAGCAGCCAGTTTTGCATTCAGAAGTTCTTCTTCAGTCCGTTTGCGCTCGGTAATGTCCCTGCACACGCAAAAACTCAGTTTCCTCTCTCCAAATACGGCTGCATTTGCATTGATTTCCACATCAATAAGAGTTCCATCCTTGCGGCGCTGACGTGTTTCGTGAAGAATTCCTTTATCGTCGGCCAGCCGAAGCATTTCCAGCAGTTGCTCACGTGTATAGTGAATGTCCCAATCCCACATGTACAGTGTCTTCATTTCCTCAGGGGAATAGCCGAGCATCTCAGCGTAGCGGGGGTTTGACTCGAAAACCTTGCCATTCTGATCGATGATAACTATTCCATCCCTTGACTGTTCCATGAGGATTCGCCGCCAGCTAACCTCTTCTGCCAGTGACTCTTCGGCCTGTTTATATTTTGTGATGTCCTCTACCATCCCAAAAACAGTATTTTTTTCAGCATAGTATTCGGCTACGGAATGTAAAACACGAATACTGCCGTCGCTTTGTCTTTTTGCCCTGAACTGTATATCATAAGGCAGTTTTTTTTCCACAAGATCTCTCAGTGCTTTATCCTGAACTGAACGGTATTCCGGCAGCAGTAATTCATTTAATCTTTCAATGGTAAGTTCTTCACCTTCAAGTCCGTATAATCTTTTTACTTCCTCTGAAATATAGACTCTTCCGGTGCTTAAATCAAGATCCCAGGTTCCGATGTATCCTGCTCTCTGCGCAGTACGAAGCTGCAATTCTTTTCTTCGCAAATCGTTTTCAACCAATTTGCGCTCAGTAATGTCATGAACTATGTAATAAAGCAAATTTTGCGAGTTGATTACCACCGGACCGCTGTATACTTCGACATCTCTGATCCTGCCATCTGCAAGACGGTGCTTGAAGGAAAAGTAATTTCTTTTTTCGTTTTCAGCTTTCTTTGTCTCAACTCTGGTCTCTTCGTCTGAAAGAACATTTATCTGGTAGATTTTCTTGCCGGTTATTTCTTCGAATGTCCAGCCATAATACTTACATGCTGCCCTGTTTGCATCAACGATATCAAAGCTTTCAGGATTAACAAAAAGGATGACTGCGTTATTTTCCTTAAAAAAGAACCTGTATATGTCTTCATTTATCGAAAAACTTTCTTTTTTCCGGCTATGCTTTGCAGTCTTTTCAAGATTATGAGGATGGTCGTCGTAAGTCTGGCCAATCAAAGAACCATCGTTTCCGAAGGAGAATGACCTCTCTTCATTTTGATCTGTCTGAAGTCGTTTTTCTTCCATGAGAGATCTCCTATCCTGTTTTTGTGCATAAACTTCAAATAATTCGCACAGAGACCCTGTATTTATGTGGATTATCCTGAAATGCCACAGCATACGCCAAGTAAGCAGGAGCCTGGAATGTCCTTAAACATCTCTATATTTTTTATTTAATATTAAATTACCCTTTATATATCTGTTTTTGCTGAGATGTCTGCATAATTAGTAATCAGTTACCTCATTCTTGATAATTTTATAATTTTGACAGGCTAAAACACTCAAAATCCCATGCATGGAATTCTGAGGCAAAATATCAGGTAGCATAACAAAAGACGAATGAAAGAGCAGTGAAAAACCTGTAGAGTTTTCCTGCTTATTATGAGTTCATTATTAGTCCAGTCTTCATTCAATAATGCGTCTGAAACTCAGTCTTCAAGCAGGTATTCCCGTAATCCTTTCCATAGATATCCTTTAGCCAGATCCTCTACAGGTGCGGACTTAATGTATTTTGTTCTTTTTTCGACAGCTTTGAGGTCATATCCGTCCTTCAGGATAATGAATTTGAATATTCCTGCCATAAGTGACTTATTGGGACATCCGTAGATGCATTTCAAACAAAGGCAACAGTCTCTGCCAAATACAGGTTTGTTATTCGACATATTGATGTTATCTGCCGGACATTTCTGTGCACACCAGCCGCAGCCACTACAGTTCTCATTTACCTTTATTTTCTGGCCAAAGAACTTTGTTCCCTTTTTTTCCATTTCCCCTACCCTTGAGATAATGAGGTCTATGAATTTCGGACGGGTCCTGCGTACCATACCTGCCAGCAGGTCGTCTGCAATATGCTCTACCTTTGAGGGAAGAATTTCAAGAAGTCTGAAAGCCAGTTCATCATTAGTTTTTATAACCCAGTTTGAAGGCATCACCACCATCTTTTCATAAACAACCGTGCAGTTCTTTTTTTCCAGTTTACGGATAGAGCTTACGCGGCAGGCTATATTTGGGGTAATTTCTCCTCCTCCTGAAACGGATATTACGGCAGCGGGAACAGGGCTGTTTTTGTTCTCGGGGAGGCTGTCAATCCACTCATATACAATTCCCGGAGCATTAAATGCGTGTACAGCAAATAACAGTATCAGAAGATCCACTTTATTATCAGAAGAAAAATTTCCTTTCCTGATCTCTGTTTTTATTACGGATAATCCTCTCCCTGTTAACTCCTTTTCAAGGGTATTGGCAACCCGGGCTGTATTTCCTGTCCCGGAAAAGTAGGCTATTCTTACTTTATAGAAAATCTTCGGTATTTCCATAATGATCTTTCCTTAAGTGCAAAAGTGGATGGGCTGCCGATCTGCTTACTGTTACTGGCTGTGGAACTCATCTTTTCTGGAAAGAAAATATCAATGCTCTGAAAACTAAATTTCACTATTTTTAGAGACTGAAATCATAAATACCTGATTCCAGGGTATAGATTCCAGGATATAATATCTTCAACAAAAAACACAATATATTCAATAAAAACAGGCTTTGAACCTTGAATATTTAATGCAAAAACAAACTCAGAAAAAGCCTTGGAAGAGATTTTCAGGTTAGATTCAGAATTATTTTATTGCCTTAATAAAGTTTATGTAAAAAAAGAAAGTCAGAATTTGAGCTGGAGATTGGATGATGAAAGATCAACCCGTTTCTATCATATCCAATCTCCAGTAAAACACCTGCTGACATTTTTTCTTTGTGAATTCAGACAGGAGTTTCTTTTGTCAGGATATAAGCGACCATTCCGGGGTTCAGCTTACTCTCCCTCGAAATCTTTTTCTCGATTTCCTCAGTGGACTTGCCTTCAATCTTCATTTCTTTAATCTTCTCAATAACTGAGGACGGGATGCTGTAATATTCGTTTATATCTTTCCTGTGTCCCCAGACGTCTCCTTCGAGGAGCTGGACTCTCTGCATCTGAAGGAACATCTCTATAGATTTTGAGACAGTAGCCATATAAGATTTGGGTAGCTGAATTACCTCAATCTTCGGACATGTTTCAATAAGCCCAAAGATATCCTTGTTTGAAGGCCTGAAGGCCAGATGAACAAGACGCTCATTCGGATTAAGTGTAAAGATCTCTTCTCTTGAACTAACTACTCTTATTCTCATATTTTTCCCCCACTGTCAGGTTCTTTTTTGATTGTACTTTGATATAAGGTACATATACTTATTATAAATAGTTATCTCATTGAACTAATGTTATTTAGATAGTATACTGGAAATCTCTGTAATATCAGATTTCATAAAATGATATAATTGAGCTAAAAATGAGTAAAAAGGGTTATTATAGGTTATTTTTTCCATCCTTTCTTAAATCTCCACCCCTCAGTCATACTATATTTTTTTCTTAAAACTAATTAATTTATTTTTTATCACTAACATCCTTCAGCTTCATATTTTTGAGGTATTCCCGCTCTTCAAGACAGGGGAAAAATTTGCCTCAGGATCAGTTCCCGAATATAGAAAACAGACATGATATTATTCGAATAACATGCCCAGAAAATGAAAGTATTTGCGGGTACTTTCATGCCAGAGATAATGGTTTTAAAATCAGACATAATGAGTTCATTCTCATTTCAAATTAACAGTAAAGCAGGAGTGGAAAAACCATATCCTTTTTCCGGAACCTGGCTGCGTTTCTGTGTCCTCCTCCGTACTGCGGGGCAATTTCGGAACAATCAGGTGAGTTTGGATTTCCGGAGTTGGACTTAAGGCTGAAAACTACCATGTCCTCTACAGCCTGCCACGTGGTGGCGATATTGCCAAAAAAGTTATAATAAGAAATAGGCAATGGATTCCTGCTCAGCGCCTTTACAGCTACGGGAATCCTCTTAAACATGATTTTTTAATCCTGCATAATTACCGGGACTTCATAAGTAGCCAGGTAGTCAGGTGCAGAATATATTGATTCAGCCCAGGAAACAATTCCTTCTATCTCAGTAAATGATACAGGGCGGTATTCTGTAGCTTCCAGTGAGATGTTTATTGTTTTCCTTTCGCGGTCTATGAAGGGGTGCTTTTGAAGGTCGTGGCTGTAGTTATGTGCGTGAATTATCCAGCCATCAAAATCTTCCGGTGCATCTGCCGGGTTGTGTACAAGACAAAAATGCCTGTTGCCAATGTCTACAGTCACATAATCCAGCAGGAATTCAGTATCTTCGTAGAAGTCATCGTCTCCTTTTATAAAAACAATATTTCCTGACAGACGTTTCAGCCAGTAATTCAGATCTTTTTCACTTTCTCCATAAGATATGTCGCCTATGAAATAAACGATATCATCGGAGCAAATGGTATCGTTCCAGTTCTTAAGCAACAATTTATTCATTTCTTCTACGTTCATAAACGGGCGATTGTTGCGCCGAATAATGTTATTATATCCGAGGTATAGATCTGCTGCTACATAGACTTCGGATTGACACATACAAAGATCACCATGTATATAATGATTTTTAATTATAAATAAAGTTATCATAATAAATTCCAAAATAAATGAAAAAACTTAGACTGTTTTGTCAAAAGTGTACATAACCACTCATTATGATAGTGGAAGAAATGAATACAAAATAATCAAAATAGACTTTTAATTCTGAAACCGGATGCGGATAAAAATCCCATAGCCTTTTACCGGCTTTTTTTACTTCTATTGTATGATTATGTATAAATTTAATTTTATTTCTGAGTTAAGTTGATTCAAATCAATTATTTTTGTGAAAGTAAGCTTTGGAACCGAATGAATTGAGAAATAAAGAATAAAAGCCACGGGCGAGATTTGAACATTTGAATTGAAAATACTGAATCAAGTGACAGTATATTAAAATATCAATATTTTTAAATATCTGATTTGATATAAGTGATATTAAGGCTGAAAGGGGAATGAAAAAACGGGGACATTAAAACCTCTTGCAGGCTAAGTACAGAATTTTGTGAAGAATCTTCTGGAATATAGGTGACATAATGAAGGGAGGCAACAGTATAAAAGAATATTGCAATATCTGTGGTCGGGAGTTGAGGGAAGACGTGCTGGTGGTCGATACCAGCCAGGATATGAAACCAATAAAATTCAAGGACGTTCACGGGGACAAGTCCGATCTGATATGCATAGAGTGTGCAACTGAGTCGGTTGAGAATCCACCCTTCTTATGTTCGAGGTGCGGGCAGCCGGTCGAATTCGGTGAACACTTCTATCTATTGAAGCTGGGAACCATAAAACCCGGCGGTCTTAAAGTGGACTTTAAAGAAACATCCGCTGACGACAAATGTATTTGCCTTTCATGCTTTGAAGAGTTCATGAACCCTGAAGCGGAAGAAGAAGGAGACTGAATGGATCGCTGTCTCTAAACTTTGTTCCTTATCTTGCCCTCAGTTTTTAACCCCCTGGCAAAAATAAGGGACAGGTGCCGAGATAACTTAATATAGAAAAAGCAGAACTGAAGAATCAGTTCTGTTTTTTTAATTCTTTTCTCTGGTTCTGTCTTATTGATCCTTTTCTTACTCTGTTTTTTCTTCTTTATCGGTTAGCCTGTTGCTTGGAGCTCACTCCTTTTTAATTTCTTATGAGGAGGCGGATTTTTCGGAAGCTTTTTCCTTGTTACCGTCTGTCTTGAATATGATAGTCCTGTAAGGATACGGCATTTCGACACCTTCATTGTCAAAACGAGCTTTGATTGCTTCTCTAATTTCGCAGCCTGCACTGTATGCATCACTTCTGTCTTTAAACCATACATGCATGCGGAGATTTATGGCAGAATCTTCAAACTCTGTCAGATATATCTTCACCTGTCCTCTTTCCCTGAAATCCGGGTCTATTGTATGGATCACGGAAGGGTTTAACTGATCTGCAAGGATATCGGATTTCAGTAAGCCGGGTTTTAATACACAGTACTCCAGGGTCTGGGGTGGCATAACTTTGGGGTGCTTTCTGGCTTCTTCAATCATTATTTTCTTTGCCAGGCTGATATCAGAGTCATAGCTGATTCCAATGTCTATTGGCCAGATAATTGCAGGGTCTTCTATGGTCCAGTTATATATTGCCTCACTGCTGATTACTGAGTTGGGTATAATAAGTCTCCTGTTATCAGATGTCAGAATAACCGTATGCCTGAGGTTGAGGTCCGTAACTTTTCCGTACTCATTCATAACAGTCAGCCGGTCTCCAACCCTGAAGGGCTGGAATAAAGCAAGGGCAATTCCTGCAATAATATTGCTCAGCGTGTTCTGGGAAGCAAAACCGATAATTATGCCTGCAAGTCCTGCACCGGACAGCATTGCCACGGAAAGACTGCGCAGGCTGGGAATATGAAATATTATTACAGTCAGACCTATAAAATAGACTGCAGCAACTACCAGGTGCCTGAACATCCGGAAAGTTGTGAGGTCAATATGCAGTTTTCCGCTCGCTCTTTTATAATACCTTATTAGAAAATTGTTTACAGTCCTTGCGACAAGGATGGTTGCTATGCTTATTATACTGATAAACAAAAGCGTCTCCATGTTATCCGAAAACCAGGCAAATGCCTTTTCCGTTATTGTGTCAAAAGAGAGTGGAGTTTTTACTGTATTCAGGGTTTCATTTGAAGTCTCTGGGGTTCCCATGCTCTTAATCTTTGGCAGGAACACTATATAAATATTTATTGTGCAATACATTATACTGTGAGATCGTAGATACGTTTCTGAAATGATGTTAAAGAATATGGAGGCGAAAATTTCTGACTAAATTCAACTTGTAACAAAATTACATAGTTATACTTTATTAATAACTATCTAAAGAGAATCTTCACAGGAAAATATTCTTTTTCTGTAATATCAGAGAAAAGAGATCAGAGAAAATAGAGAAATGACAAAAGTTTAATTGAAAGGGTACCACAGGCAAGAACAGCCAGAACACTGTAAGTAAAATCTGCAGAAATATTCAGTATATATATTCTCTTATCAGATAGTTTTCAACGAAAAAATAGGCTCTGAACCTGAGCATATAAAAAAACAAAATAAAAAAAACAAAAATAGAAAAAAAGCCTCGGGCGGGATTTGAACCCGCGACCTCGTCCTTACCAAGGACGCGCTATACCCCTAAGCCACCAAGGCAATGCTGCTGTAAGAGCATCTCCAAAATATCATACTACAGATATAAAGGTTTCGACTGAAAAGCCTTCAGAACGGGAAAAATCCTGGCACTGACTAAAAATCTGGAGATTTATTTTGAAAAATTTGGAGAACTGGCAGGGAAAATTGCCGGTTTCCCTGTTATTTGTTTTTTTAAAGTTAGGGTTTTCAGAGCCTCCAGCGCGAATCTATCGGGAAGCGCTCGTTGATCCACATGAGGACATGGTTGTTGTGGACGATTTTATAGGTACGGGAAAGGATGGGGATCCCGTCAAAGGTGGGTTCGTCTTCAAGGATTTCGAGCTCCACCATGTCTCTCCTGGTTTCCAGGTTGTGGGTGCGCAGGATTCTGCCGATAGGGATGTCTGCCCGCATGAGCTGGTCCCGCATCGTCTGAGGCATTCGTTCCAGGGGGGAGAGGGACCTGGCGTGGACGAAAACCGTATCTCCGGCATAGAGTTTTACTGTCCTGTTGTTTACGTCGCTTCCTTCTTCTACCCCGAGAAGGTCAGCCAGTTCCTTATCGGCTTTGACCACATATTGAGACTCGGTTTTTACAGTTACCGGTTTTCGGGACATTATTTCGAGAAGAAAAGTTACGGAACCGTCAGTCCCACAACAGACCCGGAGGCAGGTGGGAATCTCAAGGCTTTTCAGTTTTTCAAGGAAATCTCCTTCCAGAACTATACCTCCAGGTAAATGCTGCAGATATTATTGATGAGAAATTAGAATGAGCAGTCAGGAGGATTATACCTCTCCGACTTCCTTTTTCGCCATTTTCAGGCGCTCTTTTGCCGTGTAACCGGTAGCCTTGAAGAGAAAGTCTCTGTAAGCTTTGTTGGTCTGGAGGATCGTTTCATCGTCTTTCACAGTCGTATCGGAAACCGTTTCCACACAGAGCATTTTATTCTCAACCCATACTGTAATCTTCGACATTGCCCCGTATGAGGTCTCGAATCGGTCCCCACTCCGGGAAATTTCAACAGGGAAGCTTTCCTGCATTGCCTGGAAAATTCTGTCAGGTTCAGGTTTAAAGCCGCGTTTCAACTTGTATTGCTGCATTGCTATCCTCTTATAAGATATTTTCATCTCAGATAAAGTTTGCTTAAAGCTGTTTTGCCTGGAAGCCGCAGTAATAATCATAAGCAGCCGGACAAATCACCTGTCTCGGGAGGTGGCTTTTCTGGATTTAATTTCCCGTGTTTTTTGTCCAGGTATGTCTGCTAATCATCAATTCAGCAACTATGGTTTAAAGTTTACTGTCATTGTTTCCAGGACAGATAAACATTCTTTATTTATTTTAATATTAATTCCAATCATATCAAATTAATTATACATATGTATTTTCCCCTTCTCAAGACTTTAACTATAAAGCTGCAGTCAACCTGCTGTAACTTTTATTCGGATTTCATGCTTGAGGAAAGGATATCAGGTGTGAGACTCAGATTCGGCGATTAAAATGCCGGACTTTGATATTTCCGGTTTGCCTGCAGTCAGGCATCTCATATCGGTACTTGCAGTCAGATACCTCATCTCAGTATTGATTACTTACTGCTCATTATAATAGCAGGCGCAGATCACAAGAAGCAACCATAAATATGATTATACTTATCATAGTTTCATGCAAAAAAGAGATGTGATCTGGCATCACACCTCCATGTCACACAAAAAAGCTTGAATTTTTAAATCATTTTGATATACCGATCAATTGCTTTAATTATATAAACAGGAATTAATTCGATTTAACCTGATTTGTTAATTAGTCCGTTATCCATTAAGGCAGTGTGCCACTTTTTCTGTAAAATTATCTCTACCCTTTTCCTCTTGTTTTTTGATTATTGTTCCATTATTAAATACTTATTTCCTGTAATCCATTCTTCATTGATATCGATCAGTATTGAGACT
>Ga0208825_1000081_pt1 | contig 93265 bp, 75 predicted proteins | sample AD_UKC113_MetaG_FD_184450 | JGI IMG/M metagenome (GOLD analysis project Ga0208825, IMG submission 184450) | Active sludge microbial communities of municipal wastewater-treating anaerobic digesters from Hong Kong - AD_UKC113_MetaG (SPAdes)... | ecosystem: Engineered > Bioreactor > Anaerobic >...
CTACTTTATGTGGCTGCACCATCTTGGTGCAAAAATCAAATTGTAATCTTGCATTATGTCAATTTTTTCATTATTTCGCAATATTTTATCATTAATATTACTTAATTTTGCTTTTTTTATTTCTATAATTATGAATACAGACTATAAAAGAATTTTAATAACAGGTGGGGCGGGGCAAATTGGCACTGAGCTTACTGTTGCTTTCCGCGCTCGATATGGTAATGATAATGTTTTTTGCACAGATATCCGCAGCAATGTGTCGCCTTTACTTATAGAAGAAGGGCACTATGATATACTAAATGTTATGAATTATGATGAATTAAGCAATTTTACAAAATCTCGCAATATTGACGCAATCGTTCATTTAGCAGCAATCTTATCAGGTCGTGGCGAGGTTAACCCTTTTAATTGCTGGGAAGTAAATACTATTACAGCAACGAATGTGTTCAAAGTTGGCATTGAACAATCAATCAAGCGTATTTTCATTCCAAGTTCGATGGCTGCGTGGGGACTTGGAATAGAGCGTGATAATGTTCCACAAGCAAGTATATTGCGCCCAACATCAATTTATGGAGTGACAAAAGTTGCTATTGAGCGTCTTGCTGAGTACTTCTTTGTGAAAAACGGATTAGATACTCGTGGTGTGCGTTTTCCAGGGTTAATTTCAAGTGAGGCAATGCCAGGCGGTGGGACAACTGATTATGCAGTAGAAATCTTTTATGATGCAATTAAAACAAAACATTATAAATCATTTATTGATAAGGGTACATTATTGCCAATGATGTATATGCCTGATGCAATTAAATCTGTTATATTGCTTATGGAAGCGGATATTTCAAGGTTGCGTTATCACGCTGATTATAATATTGCAGCATTTAGCTTTGCACCTGAGGATTTAGCATACGAAATAAAGCAGTATATACCTGATTTTACAATTGAATACCAACCTGATTTTAGACAACAAATTGCTGAGAGCTGGCCTCGCTCAATAGATGATTCCGTAGCACGGCAGGATTGGAATTGGTCTCCTGATTATGACCTTCATACGATGGTTGGTGATATGATAGAGAAATTAAAAAAGAAAATTGAAAATAAATAATTTATGGGGCATATAAAACATACCCTACGCAAAGCGGAATGATTTTGCCATAAAGCGTAGAGTTCAAATTATTGAACTACTACTATTCAGCTTTTACAATAGGCAAGTGGTCCCACGCAGTTGTATAATTTTCTGAAAGATGCGAGCGTTTCATTCGCCAAGTGCGCTGGTTTGATACACCCATTGCGGCATAATGGATCGTTTCGCTTCCGTATTTTTTATTGATTTTATCCATTACTTCTGTTGCAATCAATTGGTCAAAGCGATTTGGAGGGTCAAATAATGACACCTGCACTTTGGAAATTGGCACAAAATCAGCAAGCAAAACGCCCACTTTTTGATAATAATATCCATCACGATAAATCTTATCCATCCCTTTTTGGGCATAATACATAAGCTCATTTGTTGCAGCAACGGGATGAGGCAACGATATTTGAACGGAATTGTAATATTGCGGCGCATTTTTAAATGGATTTGTGCGGATAAATACACTAAGCATTTTTGCAGCAGATGATTGAGAACGCATTTTTTCTGCTGCTCGTGCTGTAAAGAATGCAACCGCTTCTTTCATTTCATTAATATTTGTGAGATACTCGCCAAATGTACGCGATGAAATTATTGATTTCTTAGCTGGCAGCGTTTGCTCTATTTCAATGCAGTTTTCACCTTTGAGTTCTCGCAATGTTCGTAATCCAACAACTGTCATTTTGCGTTTTACCCATTTCTCATCAGCAAGTGTGAAATCGTAAGCCGTATGAATGCCATTCAAATGAAGCAATCCTGAATATTGTCTGCCAACCCCCCAAATATCATCAACATCAGTTTCTTTTAAGAATTTAGAATAATCATCGTAATCAAATAAATTCAGCACTCCATTATATTCGTTATGCTTTTTTGCATAATGTGTTGCAATTTTAGCAAGCGTTTTTGTGGGTCCCATTCCAATACCAACAGAAAGTCCAATCCATTTGAGAATTGTATTTTTTATTTTATATAAATATTCAGTTTGATTATGCGATTCAATACCATCTAGGTTCAAAAATGCCTCATCGATTGAGTAAATTTCGACGTTTGGGGAGAATTTCTCAAGTGTTGCCATTACTCGCTGCGATAGGTCTCCATAAAGTGTATAATTTGAGGAAAATACATAGATATTATTTTGCTTAATAAATTTTTCGACTTTGAAATAAGGATCGCCCATTTTTATACCGAGTGCCTTTACCTCGGGGCTACGGGAAATAATAATGCCATCATTATTCGATAAAACGACGATTGGTTTATCACGTAATTTAGGATTGAATACTTTTTCGCACGATGCATAGAAGTTATTACAATCCACAAGTGCAATTTTGGATGGCTTTTTCATATAGCTTTTGACGAAAAATATGTAATGTATATTTAAATAGAAAGCAAGGGGTTCAAAATGTTTAACAGTAGCATATTCATCCTTGATTGTGCTCTGAACCTACGACTGAAAGTCGTAGGTTCAACCGTTGGGACATTCCTTTGTCTTTTTTAGGGAATTTCAAACACATTTCTGTTATTATAATATAATGAGGGAACTATCTGTTATAATTCTTATTTTTTGTTAATTTGCATTATTAAATAATTTCGTTTTTGAGTAATGGCGGAAAAAAGGTCTCGGAAAGCGGGAAATAGTAATATTGATATATTTGCATTAAGCAAGACACAACAAATAAAAGGCAATAGACGGCTTGTACGGGAAAAAGTTCTTCAAATACTTTTTGCAATAAACTTTTGCGATGCACCTCGTGATGAACTTTTTAATCATATTTTTTACCGAATGTATAAATTCGATATTAATGATGAAGGGAAAATAGATACAAAAAAGATATTAAAACCTGAAGAAATTCAAGAAATTGAAGCTGATATTCCAATCCATTGGAATGCAAGCGAGATTGAATTTGGCAAGGATTTGATTGCAAAAACTTTAGAAAATCAAACGCAATTTGATGAGCTTATTGAAAAATTCAGCAAAAATTGGGAGTTTGATAGAATTGCATTGATTGATAAAATTATTATGCGGATGAGCATTGCACAATTTCTATATTTCCCGCTAATTCCTATAAAGGTTGCAATCAATGAGGCTATAGAACTTGCAAAGTTATATTCCACAAATAGCAGCTCAACATTTATTAATGGTATTCTCGACGCAGTTAAAAGTGAATTGCTTGAAAAAGGTATGATTAAAAAAGAAGGCAAGGGCTTAATTGAAAATAATCCACATAAGAAAAAATCAAAAGAATTAAATTAAAAAAATATCTTTATTCTTCCTTATTTATTAAAATAATGAAAGTTATCTTATTAAAAATCTAGCAAATTTTATAATATTCAAAGCTTATGATAATTCAAGCAAATCATATATCGAAAAGTTATTCAGTCTCCAATAAAGGGAATAAACCCAATTTATTACCGCGCTCTGAAGTCCTAAAAGGACTTGATTTGGCACTCGATAAAGGTGGATTTATAGCAATTCTTGGTGCGTCGGGTTCGGGGAAAAGCACATTGCTACATATTTTGGGTGGACTTGATAAACCCGATGAAGGCAATGTTACGATTGAAAATAATGGGCAAGTTATTGATTTATATACAAAAAATGAAAACGAACTTGCACATTTGCGTAATACTTTTTTCGGATTTATATTTCAATTTCATCATCTTTTGCCTGAATTTACAGCACTCGAAAATGTGATGATGCCTGTACTAATTAAAAACTCCAAAAGCAAGGAAGCAAAAGAAATCGCTGAAAAATTACTTGAACAAGTAGGATTGAGGGATAAATTTGATAGTATGCCTGCAAATCTATCGGGTGGTGAGCAGCAACGGGTTGCTATTGCACGTGCGCTCGCAAATAATCCAAAAATACTTTTAGCAGACGAACCTACGGGCAATCTGGATGCTGATAATGCTAATAAATTTATGGAATTACTGAATAAACTACATTCCGATTATGCACCTACATTGATTATTGCAACACATAGCGAAGAAATTGCATCACGTGCTCAAACAAGATACAAACTATACGATGGTAAGCTTTGGGAAATATAAAATCAATGTACAACAGTGGGCTTCAGCCCTCTGGAGTATAATATACTACTTCGTATATTGCAGATGGCTAAAGCCATCTGTTGCAATTGAATAATGGATTCTATCTCCATTATCTGTCAATATTGTAATAAATAATAATTGATTACTTAAATTGGGCAATTCAATAATAAGCGAATTTGTAGCAAGATTATCTCGAGTGGTAATTACCCGTCCTAAAATGTCAAATACTTGGATGCTTTGGATTTGGATATTATTTGAATATATATCAAGAGAATTTGAATGCAATGTAATGTCGATATTATTTTCATTATTTGAAATATCAGTAAGTTGTTGATATGTATAAAAATTAAGTGGGAATATTTCGCCCAATGCATCAATTGCTTCACCACTGATATTGTTTATAATATTAAAATTTGAAAATATTTTGTTATTGAATATTAATTGCAATATTTCGCCCGAGTAAATCGAATTATTGCTTCTATCATTTGAACCTATAAAGACATATATAATATTTCCCACCTGTTTTTTGTATGCTATTTCATAATTTTCGTTGAAAATATTATCTACATTGATTGATTCAAAATTATCAGCATATTCTTGATTTAATTCTATGGAAATATAAGCAGAAATGAAATCTCTATTAGTTTGAAAATAAACAGGATAAGAATTATTATCAGATAATAATTTATTTGATATTTTGCTTATTGAAGGAAATTTTTCGATAACGGGTTGTGATTTTCCAATATGCGTTGTATTTTTCCCAAGATTATAACTGACCACTAGCATATCTTTCATTGTTATCTCGCCGTTCCCATCGCAATCAGCATAAGTTGCATCAGCCATATCCCAGACAAGAGTTTTCTGTGGCACCCAGAATATACTTGGATAAAGTCGTTTGAAGGTGCGAGAATGCTGCGATTGAGAACCCATTCCAAGATATAACATTACGTTTGAGTAATCTAAATGATCGACCATTCCATCATTATTAGCATCTCCGGGAAATACATCAATATAGCTATGTATTTTAAATATTGCGGGGTTATGGGCAAGAGAAAGTAGCTGGGACTGAGTATCGATTAGAGCAGATGCAGTTGGTTTATTGAAAGTAAATCTGACACTATCCAAATTTGTTGCACTTTGCAATGTGACAAATTTTAGAGAAATAAGAGCCGTATTGGAAATACGTGATTCAATAAGAGGTAAGCCATTTGCAACAGCGACAATAATTTTGCCTGGATATTTTTCAACATAAGCTTGAGATTTATCGCCAATACCTCCAATTTGCCACTCTGAGAAGAAAATTAAATCGGGTCGGTCCCAATCTAATTCAAAAGATACTCCATTAAATTTATCTAAGCTATCAATTATAATATCAAGCGAAAAAGGATATCCCGCGGTTATAAATCCCGCTCGGATGCTATCAACATCATTTCGTTCAATATGGATTGCTGCTGCTTGAATATTATTATAAGAAAGCAGAAGAAATAGAATTACAAGAGATAATATATTTAACTTTTTCAATTGCATAGTAAAGATAAATGCAATATTTATGCCAAAATGCAATATTTATTAAATAATATTGCTTAAAACGAGCTAGTCAAAGATAAATAAAATCCATTAGTTGCAGGAACTGTTCGGCAAATTCCACCAACGCAGATTATTCCACCAGGGTTTCTACCATAACTTAATGAAAATCGATTACCACCCATCAAATATGCAACATTAACTGTATAAAAAAGCAATTGATGGTCATCGAACGCATTACCATAATTCCAATCCAAAGCAACAGAGGTCATAAGCGAACCCCAAAAAGTTGTCTCAATCAATCCTGAAAGCCAATTTCCATTTTCATTATCTGGTTCGTGCAATGTCGAATCTTGCGTTTGCCATAAATGCTCAATTTTTGAATGCAAAGCAAAATCATTTGAAAATCGATATGTCCCCTCTAATCCTATAATATTCAGATAAATTTTCCCATAATGAGGTGCGCCACTAAAGAATAAAAAATCTTTATTATTTACAACATTTGCGTAGCGCAAAACAATTTCTGCATTTAAGCCAACATATCGAGTATAATCAAAATTTATATCTTGAAAAAGTAGTGTATCGGCTATTTCAAAAAAATTTGCTTTATATGTATATTTATCAATTTGGTCTTTTCTTATTGAATTAATTCGCGAGAAGTTAAAGCTGAAATCTGCGCCATCATCACCACCAAAGAATGAGCCCTCTGCCAGATGATAACTGAAATCATATTGCAATCCTGCTTCGCCATTTAATTGTGTGGAATATGGGAAAATAGTGTAGCGAGAAAAAAAGTGTTGTTTAGTGAGCGGAGGAATAAAATTTTGTGTAAGTTGGGTTGAGCGTGCATCACGTTGTGCTCTCAGATCCATATTATCAACTCGGTGAAGCGATAGTGTTGTGCCAAATCCTTCCCCATAATAGCTCATATTCAAAATCACGCCATTTCCATCATTATATGTAAAATTGTTTACAGCTGCGGGATGATTAAAAGTATAGCCGAATTCACCATCTACAGAAAAATGTGGGCTATATAAGCCTGCTCGAAGAGAATATGCAAGTTCATTTTGCGGTAAAATTAAATTAGGATTGTCATCAGCTTCGTATTTACTTACAACTGAGGCACCAAAAGTTACATTCCAATTATTTGAAAATGCTTTTTTAAATAAATCAGCAAAATTCATATCAATATTAGCTGCCCGCAAGATTGAATTTGATGTAGTCCAGAAATTTCTCATTTTGCCAATCATTACACGTGCATCAATTCCTTTGATTGGACGTACAACAAATCGCGCACCCTCAATCGAGTTATCAACACCAAGTACAGGGTCCCAATATGAACGCAAAATAAGACCGCTGCCAAATTGTTCATAAAAATTGCCTGCACTAATTTCAAATTCATCGCCGTGGTAAGTAATACCTTTATAAGGGATTCCGCTTCCCTTATATCGAGAATCAATTCCAAGAATTGGATTAAGATAGGATTCGAAACGTGCAGCAATCTCAAAATTGCCAATAATATAATTCAAATTTAAATATGAATTCGATAAAATTTGCTCGGGGGTTGATGGTGCATTGATCAGTGAATCGCTTTTATAAGTTTGCGCTTCGATTGAAATATTGCCTGATAATTGAGAAGGAATTGCTGATTGAGAATATAAATGTAAATTTGCAAAAAGATAAATCAATATAAGTATGAAGTATTTTTTCATAATTAATAATTTTGATATTTATATAAATATTCAAATTAAATAAATTTTTTAGAATAACAATTTTGAATAATAAATTTCGTTAATACTAACATATTATTTATATATAATTAAATATGGAGAAAAAAATGACTAATTCAGAACCTTCGCTTGGCGTAATTGAAATCGATTTAACAAAATTATCAGAAAATCAGTTGCAATTTCCATTTGCACAAGAGCCCTTAGCATATGATAAATCAGCACTTGAGCCTTATATCGACGCCACAACAGTGGATATACATTATGGCAAGCATCACAAAACCTATACTGAAAAATTCAATGCAGCAGTTGAAGCCGATAATGCTACAAAGACTTCAATTATGGAAATTTTTAAGAATATTAGTAAATATTCAGATGCAGTAAAAAACAATGGTGGCGGATATTTCAATCATTTGCTATATTGGAAAATTATGACACCCAATAGTACAAAGCAGGCAATAGGCGAATCGAAGGAAGCAATTATACAAACTTTTGGCAGCTTCGAGGAATTTAAAAAATTATTTAGCGATGCAGCGGTGAATAGATTTGGCAGTGGCTGGGCATGGCTAAATATGGATAAAGATGGGAAGTTGTTTGTTTCATCGACTCCTAATCAGAATAATCCCTTAATGGATGTAGTTGCTCAAAAGGGATTGCCACTTCTATTAATTGATGTATGGGAACACGCTTATTATTTAAAGTATCAAAATCGTAGAAATGAATATGTCGAAAATTTCTGGAATGTTATCAATTGGAATGAAGTAGAGCGACGATATCAGGAAGCAAAATCAATAATTAAGAAATAATTAGAAATTTGATAAAAGAATTTCAAATTTATATTTCAAAAAAACCCTTTCTTTTTGGAGAAAGGGTTTTTTAAATTTAAATAACCTAATCATCTGCAAGTATTCACGGTTTATTATCTGAATAGTTGCAGGAACGCTGTAGGATTTTGATTTGCTTGAGACAAAGAAATCAATGATGTTTGCTGCAAGAATTGAGCTTTGATTAAGTTCATTTGCTCTTGAGCAACATCAGCATCTTCGATTCTCGAAATAGCTGCTGTATAGTTAGTAATTTCCGACCGAATCAAATCTTCTTGTGATGTAAGACGATTTTCGATACCACCAAGATAAGAGGCAACTTTATTGACGTTATCCAATGCTAATTGAACACTTGTAAGTGTAGCGCTTACTTGTGTATAGCCAAATATACCTAAGTTTGTAGAGGTAATTGCATTTAATGAAGACAAATTAAGACCAGTTACACCTGCAAAAGTAGTTCCTGTAGTCTTAAGATCAAAAGGTGCATCAACATTGAATTTAGCAGCTGCAGTAGCATTATTCTTTAGATCAATTTCCATTGTCAGCAACGCATTATTAGCTTTGAATCCAATTGTCCATTCACCCGAGAATGTTCCATCAAGTAATTGTTTCCCGCCGAATACAGTTGCATCGACGACGGTTTGGATTTGCTCTGTCAAGCGGTATGCAGCTTTTGCAAGGGCAACTTTTTCATCAGTTCCCAAAGCACCGCTCGCAGCAGTTGCTGCCATCTCTTTGATTTTTGTGAGCAATCCACTAATATTGTCTAATGCATCTTGAGTCAAAGCAGTAACGTTCTTTGCTTCTCCAACAGCATTTTGAGATGCTTTCAACATCTCATTTCTCGCATTTAATGAACGAGATGTGATATATCCTGCAACATCATCGGCAGCAGAGTTGATTCTCTTACCTGTAGAAAGGCGTAATTGGCGTGTCGCAATGTCATTATTCATTGCTATTAACGCATTGTATGCGTTCATTGCCGGAAGATTCGATCGAATTTTCGATTCGTTTGAAAATACAGTTGGCATAATTAACCTCCTTGTAAATTATATTTAATCCATTAAAATTTTTATTGGGTATCCTACCAACTTTGTTCCTCAATTATATTTATCGTCAACTCTATCAAAAAGTTTAGTTTATACAAATAAATTCTGTGGATACTTGTTAAAATATTTGAACTATGTCGCGATATTGCACTCACTTGGCGGAGATTTGCACAAGTATTATCTATAATTCGCAAAGGGCTGAAGCCCTCTGTTGCAATAGAATGGGATTATGCACCAGCTAGCTTTAGCTACCAGCACGGATTCTTTTTCAACACAATGACAGCCGCGAATTGCGTCTACATAATTATTACATTTGATATAATCCTATGATAAATAATAATACCAAAATCGGCGTGATTGGTGCGGGGATGGTGGGGCTTCCACTTGCGGAGCTGCTTGCAGAAAAAAATATATTGGATTTTATTTTAATCAGAAACCCTCAAAAAGCAGCAGCTGTCCCACAAATAATACGAAATAATGCAAAAATATATAATGATATAAGCCAAATACCTGATTTGCCTGATATTATCGTTTTGACTGTCCGAAATAGTGCCTACAAAGAAATTGCTGATAAATTAGCTGAGCAATTTAAATCTAATTTAGCAAATAAATATATTTTTCATACATCTGGTCCGATGAGTCTAGAAGTCCTTGAACCTTTAAAAAATTATGGTGCTTATATATTTTCAGCGCATCCATTTCAAACATTTTTTGAGGCGGACAAAAACGTGTTTAATAATTTAATTTGGGGAATTGACAAAGGCAATACACCTATTGAAGATATTTCGCAAATTATCGCAATGCTAAATGGAAAACCCCTGTTTTTAAATGATTTTCAAATTGCCCACAAAGATCAATACCATTTAATTGCTGTTGCTTGCTCGAATTTTTTATTTGGAATTATTGAATTTGCAAAGCTTTTAGGGGGTGAAATTAATTTGAATAATAAAGAATTGGTTTCTCAAATTCTATACCATACAATCGAAGTCGGACTTAATAATTTTGATGATATAAATAAATTTCCAATATCGGGACCACTTTCACGTGGCGATAAAGAGGTGTTGCTTGGGCATATCAATTCATTAAAATCTGCAGAGCATTTGCAAAATGCATATAAGTATTTCTCACTTGCAACATTGGAACTATTAGAGCAAAGCAATGTTATTACTCAAGATAAAGCGCGAGAAATAAAAGAATTAATGAAAACATAAATTCAAATTATTCGATATTTTCAAAAAAAATGTGCAATTGCCTTATATTTCATAATTTTGTAATTAATGGCAGCAAATCAAGATAATCAAGAACGGGCAATACGGATAATTACATCAAATCGACGGGCTGAACACGATTATGAAATAGTTCAGAGACTCGAAGTGGGTGTTATGTTGCAAGGCACAGAAGTGAAATCATTACGTGAAGGCAAATGCAGTTTGCAAGATGCATATTGCGGATTTCCAAAGCGCGATTCAAATGAATTATACATTTATAATATGCACATTCCTGAATATTCACACGGCAATATTGCAAATCATAAACCCAAGCGACCCAGAAAATTACTTTTGCACGAACGAGAAGCACGGAAATTACACACTGCAATAAATGAGAAAGGACTGACAATTATTCCACTAAGCGTATATTTTTCGGGTCCTTATGCAAAGGTAGAAATAGCACTTGTGCGTTCTAAACGTAAATATGACAAACGTGAAGAAACGAAGGAAAAAGAAATTTCAAGAGATGTCAAACGAAAATATGGTAAAGTACTATGATATTCCCACCAATAAATGAACAAATGGATATAATTCGAGAGGGTGCTGTCGATATTATACCCGAAGATGAGTTAGTCAAGAAATTAGAGAAATCAATAAAAAATAATAAACCTTTAATTATAAAATTAGGTGCAGACCCGAGCCGTCCTGATTTGCATATTGGACACGCTGTTGTGTTGAATAAAATGAGACAATTTCAGGATTTGGGGCATATAGCGACTCTAATAATTGGGGATTTTACCGGAATGATTGGTGATCCAACGGGACGCAATAAAACTCGACCGCCATTATCTTTAGAAGAAGCTCGCGAAAATGGTATCAGCTATCTCGAGCAAGCGACTTTGATTTTAAGCAAAGAGCGTTTGCAAGTTCGCCATAATTCCGAATGGCTTGGGAAAATGTCATTTCGGGAAGTGATTGAACTTGCTTCAAAATATACAGTAGCGCAGTTGCTCGAGCGCGACGATTTCTCAAAGAGATATAAAGAAGGCACAGCAATTGGCGTTCACGAATTGCTTTATCCGCTTGCTCAAGCTATGGATTCTGTTGCGATTTGCTCTGATGTTGAATTGGGCGGAACAGACCAGAAATTCAATTTGCTTGTCGGTCGGGAAATCCAGCGCAGTTATGGAATGGAACCGCAATGCATCCTCACAATGCCAATTCTTGAAGGGATTGATGGAGTCGAGAAAATGAGCAAATCATATAATAATTATATTGCTTTGACTGACCCGCCTGATGAGATGTTTGGCAAAGTTATGTCTATACCCGACAAATTGATTGGAAGATATTTATTATATGCAGCATTTGAGAACCCAAAGGAAGTAGAAAAAATTCAAATGCAAATTGATAATAATGAAATTAATCCGCGCGATGCGAAAGTTTCACTTGCTATGAAAATTGTTGAGAAATATCACTCAAAAGAAGCAGCAGAGCAAGCTTTGGAAAATTTTGAAAAGATATTTAAGAAAAAAGAATTGCCCGATGAGATTCCTGAATTTGTATTGCAAAATGAAAATTCAATATTTAATATTCAGGATATTTTGGTAATGACGCAGTTAGCACCATCGAAGAAAGAAGCTAAACGCCTTATTGAGCAAGGTGGCGTTTATATCAATAATGAAAAATTAAGCGATCCTTATGCAAAGATTGATTTGACTGAACCCAAAATTTTCAAAGTCGGAAAACGGAAATTTTTAAAAATTAAAATAAAATGAAACAATTTTTTGTCTTATGCGCGTTTATTAGCCTTTTTTTCTCAGCTTCTCTAAACAGTTTTTCTCAATTGCAAATTAGCGAAATAATGTACGATCCAAAGAGCGGTGCTCAAGAATGGATTGAACTTTATAATAATTCGGAAAACAACATAACAGATCTCAGTTTTTCGATTGCTGATCTCGTGAGAACATATAATTTCACAATCCCTCATGCTTTGCAAAAGCAATACATTGTGCTTGCAAAAGATACTACACAATTAAAAAGTATTCACCAAATCCCTGATAATTCATTGCTAATTCAAACATCAATTCCTGGATTAAATAATGAGAAAGATTCGCTTTTTCTGCGGAATTCTGATAGTATTGTGATTGATACACTATTTTATGAGGGAAAATGGTCTCCCCAAGGTATCTCACTTGAAAGAGTAAATTTTTTGATACCCGCAAATTCAAATGATAATTTGAAAGCTTGTATTGCATCTGATTCCTCGACGTGTGGCAAAACAAATAGTGTGCTTGAAACATCAGTTAAGCCTGATACAATATCAAGTAAAATACACTTATATCCAAATCCCTTTTCACCAAATGGAACTGATGGCAAAAATCAATGCACAATTAAATATATATTGCCAAATGAGCAATTCAAAGCAACTTGCAAAATATATAACTTAAATGGCATCGAAATACGCACACTTGCTAATAACGAAATATTCGATCAAGAATTAAATTTGAACTGGGATGGTGCAAATGATAGCGGCTTTAGAATGCCCGTTGGTGTATATCCCGTAATTTTAGAAATTCTGGATTTGAAGGATGGGAGCAGCAAAGTAGAAAAGGGTGTCATTGTGATAGGAAGATAAGGAAAGAAGTAAAAGTAATTATTTTAAAAAAAATACTTTTTTATATAATAAATATTTTCAATAAATTTTCAATTATTATTCATACGCCTTGAATTATTATTTCAAAATTATTATCATTTGCTTCAAGAAAAAGTTTATCAATGAATTCAATATTCTTTTTGTTTAGACCAGCAAAGGATTTAAATTTTTCAATCTCAGAAATTGAACTATGAGATGATATTTGACCAGAAATTTTATTGGAAGTTAATTTTAACAAAGGCTGTGGAATAAAATTAATATCATTAATTTTGACATTATTTAAATTTGAGTATAAAATCATCTTTAAAAGCCCGTCCTTTATATCACCTCTACCTGGCAATTTGTAATTTGTAGAGTGTTTTCCTTCAATTAATTGTAATTTATTATTTAAAGTAGAAATTTCATCAGCTGTAAAATAATATTTGCCACCAAGATAATTTTCAATTGTAATAGTAGCTTTTGAGGATGTAGATAAAAATTCTTTTGGTTGATGAGTAAGTAGTTCTCTATTTTGCGCTTCGTTTGCTTTTTTTCTGGAGGTATTCATAAAATCGGTAATATCTTTTTGGAATTGTTCTTTAAATATTTCAATTCCTTTTGGATTATGGAAAGGAATGTTTAATTTCTTTGACAAACGATTATAATTCTCTTGCACTAGTTCGATAATCGAAGGCAATGTATCCTGTGTCTCTTTTAAATTCCAGTGTAGTGCAGAACTGTGATAATTACTTATTTCAATTATTTTATTTTTAATATACGTATTATCAAATTTTTGATTTGTTATCTTATTTTGTTTGCGGGGATTAATAGAAGCATCATTATAATAAGCAAAAATTACATAAACATCCAGAAGACTCATTAGGGAAACAGTATCCCATTGAATATAATCTCTGTCACCTTTTACTCCTTCATCTTTAATAATAGGAATGACAGTTATTCTTTTTGGCATATTCAATGTGTTATAAATTCTTTCATAAGGGTAGGAGCGAGTTCTTTTTGGTGATACCCACTTTGAAATTCCATAGTTATATTTTTTATCGGATAATGAGAAACAAGATGGAGTTGAATTAATATCAAATTCGTTAAATGTAACTTCATTTAAATCAGGAGCACAATATATCTTATATTTAATTCCTTGAATTTTTGCATTAACTCTCATATTATTTAATTTTAAAAATTTTTGTTTCCAGAATATTCAATATTTCCATTTTTATTTTTACAAATATTTCGCTCTATTATTTCGAGATGATCTTCATCATTGAATATATTTATATTTATATCAAATCCTGTTTTTATTCTGATTATTTTTTCTAAAGTTCTAATTATTTCGATACCAATAGAATTTCTTTTTAATTGACGTGCTACTTTCATAGTAGTTCCACTTCCAAGAAATGGATCAAGCACAGTCTCGCCAACATAAGAATACAATTTTATTAAACGATATGGCAATTCTTCAGGAAAAGCAGCAATATTTTTTTCAAGTACTGAATTAGGAAGGACATTTGTCATTTCCCAAATAGTTTTGTTCCAGTTGTTTTTTTGAAATTCATTTACATCTATCTTTGATAGTTCCCTAATTTCCTTTGGAATTGAATGATAATCGAATTTACCTTTTTGAAAAATGATTATATTTTCTAAAAGATTATCAGGATAAAAGTACATTGGATATGGATTTTGCAATAACACGCCACTTCTTCTGCTAATTCTTAAATATCCATCGGGTTTTTTCCAAATAATCCTATCGCGATATGAGAAACCGACATCTTGAAAGATTTTTGTAGCATCCGAAACAATAGAATATTTTTTACCATCGACCAACATATCATCTATATTTAATGCAAATATGCGGCCATTACTTAAAACACGAAAAGATTCTTTGGCAACATTTTCTAACATTCCTAAATATTCTTCATAGCTACTATATAGCCCCTCATAATCAAACGGGGCATTATAATAAGGTGGGGAAGTAACAACAAGTTGAACACTTGCATCCTCTATTTCACTCATATCAATACTATTACCAAAGATCAATTTATGTAATGTACTCATCTAAAATAATCCTAATTTGATTTTTATGCTTTCTATTATTTACTTTTATACAAATTTACAAATTAAATAATTTATTACTTTTTTTTATTATTAATTTATTTAACTATTTATTTTTTAAAAACACAATAATAATATTTAATTCGTATTACTGAAAAGTAATTTAATATATAATTAATTATTTTAAAATTCATTATATTTGTAATATTATTGATATGAAAATTGTAAATTATAGTATAATAAAAATCTAATTATATTTTATGGAGTTTTTTATGAACAAATTTAGAAAATTAGCTGCCCTGTTTGTAATATTTTTATCAATTACAAGCATCAGCTTCGCAGCTGAAAAGGTCGTGCTCCTTGAGCAATTCACGGGAGCTTGGTGCGGTTATTGTCCTGATGGATCTTATAGAATGGACCAGATAATTGCAGCAAATCCAGGAAAGGTCATTGGTGTCAGATTTCACACAGGCGATCCAATGGAAATTCCAGAGGTAAACACAATTGCAAATACTTTAGGACTTACAGGAGTCCCAACAGGTTTGGTTGATAGGAATTCATTTTCGGGAAGATATTTTCTTGACAGGGGATCTTGGACTTCAGCAGTTTCACAATCTCTTCAGAATCCTGCTATTGTGGATTTAAAAGTCGAATGGTTCTATGATGATGCAACACAAGCCATCAATGCAACAATCACAGGGACTTTTTCACAAGCCATTAGTGAAGATATCAGATTTAATGTATATGTTATAGAGGATAGTATTCCTTCTACTGCATCAGGGTATGAACAACATAACTACTATAACTCTGATCCTTCGAGTCCATTCTATCAAAAAGGGAATCCAATCCAGGGCTACTATCACGATAAAGTTGTGAGAGCAGTATTGGGTGGAGCTTGGGGACAAGCTAATTCAATCCCTTCACCTGTTGTTGCAGGAAGCAAAGTTAGTTATAGTTTTTCTGTAGCTAAGAACTCAGATTGGAATATTAAAAATATTCAATTAGTTGGACTTGTCCAATATTCTACACCTACAAAGAAACAAATTTTAAATGCGGTAGAAGGTACGACAGTTGTTCCAAAAACAAAAATCACAGCCACAGGAAATAGATTGTTTGCTATGCCATCAGGCGGAACAAATGTGTATTCTATGACAATTAAAAATGCATCCACATTACCAATTGAATATGAAATAAACACAACCAATTCTAATTCGGCATGGAATTTAACACTATCCCCTGATGAGACCTCGTTTACACTTCAGCCAGGTATGACAAAGAAAATTGATGTCCTCTATACAGTTAATTCAAAAGGCTCTGGTACAGCTTCAATCGAGGTTTCAGAGGTTGATGGTGTTTCACTTTTGACATCCATCAGAGGATATTCATCTGATGTGGATTTCTTGCAAGTAAAAGTTGATCCGAATGACTATGGCATAGGAAGTATAATTACTTCTTTCAATGATTTTAAAGATATGATTCCAATCCCAAAAGATGATTATTTACAATTGAGCTCGTCATTTACAAATCAGCAAATTGTTTATTGGTGCTTAGGAGAAGAGGGAAGTTTTGATACAGATCAATCAAATGTAATCCAACAGCTAATAAGTAAAAAAGTTAGTATTTTAATCACAGGGCCAATATCATATTATTCAATGAATCAAATAATGCCAACTGTTCTATCTCAACTTGGTATTAGTTATATTGCTCCCGAATATTCAGGATATAATACGGGTGTTATAAATCTTGCGGGAGTTGATGGCGATCCTATTAGCAACGGTTTCTCATCAACAGCACAACTTACAACATATTTACCAATGAAAGTAAGGATTACTAATTCTGCAATTGCATTTCCTGTAATAACAATTAATTCCAATAAAGATACTATTCTTGCTACAAGGTCACTCCTTTCATCAGGTGAACGTATTGCTATATTTAGCTTCAATGTTGGTAATATCACAACCGCTACACAAAAAAATAATTTAATGAAAAATGCAATGAATTGGTTGTTAGGTATTGAAACAAAGAGTCCAAAAATCGCTGTATCAACTACAACGCTCGATTTTGGCGACGTCGCAACTGATTCCTCTGGTGAGAAGACCTTGACTATTCAGAATAATGGAACAGCAGACCTTACTATAATATCAACAGACATTACAAACAATGCCGATAATTCATTTTCTATTGTTCAATCACCTGCATCTACAATTGCACCTGGAGCATCAAGCGATGTTGTTATTAAATTTGCGCCAAAGGATTTAAAGCTTTATTTGTCACCAAGATTGCAAATTGTTTCAAACGATCCAAATAGTCAAACAACCGAGGTCAGCTTACGTGGTCGCGGAACTGTTCCACAGGGAATTTCACCCGATATTCTTAGCTATTTCAATGTCACCCCAAATGTAATTTCTGATAATGCAAATATCAATTTTGCTATTGCATCGCCTGTTCCACAAAATGTGCAGATATATTTAATGGACCTTACAGGTAGAAAGATTGCTGATATTAAAGATGGTGTATATTCTTATGGTGAATATAAGTTTGATTTTTCAACATCGAATCTTACATCAGGAGCATATTTTATTGTAGCTCAAATTGGAAATAATATTGAAACTATAAGAATAAATATAGTTAAGTAATAGTTATCATAATTTTGTTATCTTACATTTAGGTAGGAAAATTATACAAAGGCTCATAATTTTGAGCCTTTTTTATTAATGATTAATTCTCCCGTAGAGAAAATATATTTGTTCTCTTTTATTAATTATTAATTATTAATTTTTAAAATTTTCTTATTTGTATTATCAAAACATAAAATTAAATAATATCCAGATTATGATATTTATTATAAACTTTGAATAAGGAATGTAAAAAAATGAGGTTCTGCGGAGGATGAGAGATTCGAACTCCCACAGGCTTGCGCCCGGCGGTTTTCAAGACCGCTGCAATACCATTATGCGAATCCTCCATAATAGAGATTACAAAATTAAGAAAATCAAATAAAATAAATGGTATAAGAAAAATCAGATAAACTTTTGCTTTGTAATTTAAAATTATTAAATATTATGTTCGTGTAATATTTATAATTTTGAGAATCAATTGAATCAAATATGCCTAATATCGAAATAGAACAAATTGAAAAGCAAAGAATGGATACCAATTTTGAAGGTGCAATAATCGACACAGGTGTAAAGGGTGCTGACATATCCGACCGTATCTTTTTTACTCAAGCTGCAATTGATACAATTAAAAACGAGATTGCCGAAAATAATATTGGAGAAACATATTTTATTAGACTTGCCACACGAAGTTTAGGCTGTCTTGGTATGCAATATAAAATCGGATTTGATATTGCAATAAAAGATGATGACCGTGTGTTTGAGCTTGATGGGATTAAAATTGTCATAGAATCGCATAGTCTTTTCTATTTTATGGGTGTAACTATTGATTTCGTTGATGATATCAATGGTACGGGCTTTATTTTTCATAATCCACATACTCAACCCACTTGTGGATGTAGCCATTAATTTTTTAATTCAATAATGTTTATTAAGTTTGTATTTTAATTTCCATTAAGGTGCAATTATGATTGATAAAATTGTTGAATATTTAGGAAACAAAGCAGATTATTTATTGAATTTTAAAGACCCAAAAATATCTAAGGATTTGCTTACTACACCATCTTCAGATTTTGTTGATAAAGTGTTTCTCAATAGCGATAGAAATAATCGAGTGTTGCAAAATCTAAATCGAATTTTTAACACAGGAAGGCTTGCTGGCACAGGTTATTTATCTATTTTACCTGTTGACCAAGGCGTAGAACATTCGGCAGGTGCAAGTTTTGCAAAAAACCCAATATATTTCGACCCCGAAAATATTGTAAAACTTGCTATCGAAGGTGGATGCAATGCTGTGGCATCGACTTTTGGTGCGCTAGGAATGGTATCCCGCAAATATGCTCACAAAATTCCTTTTATTGTTAAGATAAATCACAATGAATTGCTTACATATCCAAACAAATATGACCAGATTTTATTTGGTACCGTTGAAGAAGCATACAATATGGGAGCAGCAGCAGTGGGTGCTACTGTTTATTTTGGTTCTGAGGAAAGTTCTCGCCAGATTATAGAAATTTCGGAGGCTTTTGCTTATGCTCATGAACTCGGAATGGCAACTGTGCTTTGGGCATATTTGCGTAATAATGCATTTTCCCGAGATAAAGATTATCACGTGTCAGCAGATTTGACAGGCCAGGCAAATTATCTTGCTGTGACAATTGAGGCAGATATTGTTAAGCAAAAGCAACCCGAAGTCAATGGCGGCTACATTGCAATGAATGCGGATGGGGTCAAATATGGGAAATACTCTGATTTAATGTATCAAAAGTTATTGAGCGACCATCCAATTGATATGACCCGTTATCAAGTAGCAAATACATATTTAGGAAAAGTGGGTTTAATTAATAGCGGTGGTGCATCAGGCGCAAATGATTTCCAGGAAGCAACAGCAACTGCCGTAATTAATAAGCGTGCGGGAGGAATGGGCTTGATCTCTGGTAGGAAATCATTCCAGCGTCCAATGGATGAAGGTGTGAAATTGCTTAATTTAATTCAAGATGTATATCTATCAAAAGAGATTGAAATTGCTTAAGTTGAAATAATCACCGTATGTTTGTAATAAACAGAAAATGCGAACATACACGTAGAGACGCCATATATGGCGTCTCTACAATTGGATGCAACAGAGGGCTTAAGCCTTCTGTTATAAATTCTTGTTATTCTGATTGTCTTTATGCAAATATTAATAATAATGCTCGGAGCAAAGTCAGTATCCCGTGACAAATAGAGCAGAAATATATGATAGAGCTAAAGTAATTTCCGAAGCAATACTTGGATTAGTTGCATTGCATTCTATAATTGCTCTACTTGCGGCAATTGGATTTTATATTGATGAAAATACAATTAATTTACTTGTAACAACCACAAGATTTTCGCTTGCATTTTTTATAATTCAGGAAATTATAAGATTTATCTTCTATCCAAAACGCTCTTCTTTCTTTGTAGAAAGATGGCTTGAATTCATTTTTTCAATTTTATTTTGTGCAATTTTAATTTTCCCGTCAATTATTTTTGAATTAATTGCTTATTTTGCACCAAAAATTACCCCGAAAAATGCAAGTATAATTTTTTTGACAGTAATTAATATTATTTTACTCATAATATTTATTATTAAAGCAAGCAAATATACAGATACATTTCTCAAAATCAATCTTCACCCCGCTGCGATTTTTGCTATCAGTTTTGCAACTATAATTCTCATTGGTTCATTTATGTTGAGCCTGCCGAAAGCTACTGTCGATGGTCAATTCACTTCCTATATTGATGCATTATTTACAAGTACTAGCGCAGTGTGTGTAACAGGTCTTGTTGTCGAGAATACCGCAACACACTTTTCAAGTTTCGGACAAATTATCATCCTGATTTTAATACAAATTGGTGGATTGGGAGTGATGACATTGACTACATTTTTTGCTGCTATGTTTGCAGGTGGATTAAGTGTGCGTGTGCGTTTGCTAATGAAGGAATATCTTGGGCAATTGCAAATCGGGGGTGTTGCTAAATTAATCAAGCAAATTTTTGCATTCACATTTGTAATTGAAGGAATTGGAGCGTTTCTACTTTATGCAACATTAAGCGAAACCACCAATCTGCCTCGTTCAGAAATAATTTATCAATCAATTTTCCATTCAATTTCAGCGTTCTGCAATGCAGGATTTTCAACTTTCCAAGCTGGATTGATGGAAAATTATATACAGAATAATGCTGTATTTTTGATTGTAATAATGTTGCTTATTATTCTCGGTGGATTAGGATTCTCAGTATTACTAAATTTATCAGAATTATTCAAATATCAACGTGGGAATAAATTTAAAATTAGATACAAATCAAAATTAAGAAGTTCCACAAAGCTTGTATTGCTCACAACAGCTATATTGCTTATCGGAGGAGCAGTACTTATCTTCATTTTAAAACCTGTTGAAATGTACAAGTCGATGACTATTCCCCAGCAAATTTTGCACTCCTTCTTTTTATCAGTAACATCCAGGACTGCGGGCTATAATTCTATACCAAGCGAGCTATTACCGATTCCCGTTGCATTAATTGTAATATTTCTAATGTGGGTTGGTGCATCTCCAGGTTCGACAGGCGGTGGAATTAAAACTACTACTTTTTCTCTCGCTGTGCTTTCATTATATAATCATTTGATTGGTAAGGAACGCATTGAAGTGTTCCATCGCGAAATTGACCAGAAAAATATCCATCAAGCATATTTAGTAATTGCCGCCAACTTGCTAGCCCTTAGTATAGCATATTTCTTTTTAATATTATTTGAGACAAATAAAGCTCCACTCGATTTACTTTTTGAACTAGTTTCGGCTGCAAGTACTGTTGGCCTATCAAGGAATATTTCACCTTTTCTTTCTGTCGGTGGGAAAATTGTAATTATATTGACAATGTTCATTGGTAGAGTAGGCTTCCTCAATTTCTTCTCAGCATTTGTTAAACCACGTGTTGAACCTAAATATCATTATCCAAAAGAAGATATCTTAGTTGGATAAAATAAAATTTCTATTTTTAAAATTTTTTTTCATTTTTTTTAAAAAAAATGTAACAAATTGCCTTTTTTTTTGTCTTATAGTAAAGTAGAAATTACATTTTTTAATAAGTAAATTTTTTAAAATTCGAAGACAAATAAATGAATGAGTAAAATATAGATATAGTGATGAGATATATAAAATATTCGCTCTATGGAAAATTTTCTGAACAAAATTTATCACTAAATACAATGTATTTTCATTTAAATTTGTAATTTTATATTTTTATAGAAATAGGAAAAAAGAAAAACAATTTAATTAAATAATTAAGCTACAAAGTATCAAAATGTTTCAACAATCAGAAATAAATCAAGAAGCAAAAATATCCATCAAAGAATATCCTAAAGATGGCGTTCAAACAGAACCTAAATCTAACGTGTTAGCAATGAAATTAAAGTTTTGGTTCTCATTCATTCGGTTGAAGATAATTAAACTTCTTAAAGACATATTGAATTATATGCCAGGCAGAAAACATTTCTTTTTTAAGTATAGCTTTCTATTTGAACCTCCACAGTTAGCCTATCTTGGAAGTAGTATTTATGAAACTAAAGATGTCGAGGGCTCAATTATTGAAATTGGCTGCGCAGAAGGTATGACTACTGTGTTTTTAAAAAAATATATGGATTTCTATGATATTCATAAAGAATATGTTTGTATTGATACATTTTCGGGCTTTACAAAAAGCGATATTAATTATGAATCTCAAAAGCGAAAAAAAGACCAAGATGTACTAAAAATTATGTTTAGTATCAATCGAAAAAGCTGGGTCGATCGCACATTAAAAATGAACGGAATTAGCGATGTAAAAACTTACGTCGGCGATATTAACGTGTTGGACCTAAAAGATATTAATGTGGATAAAATTAGCTTTGCTCTTGTTGATTTGGATTTGTACTTACCCGTTTTATCCGCTTTAGAAAAATTCTATCCATTGCTCGAAGAAGGCGGAATGATAATTGTCGATGATTGCACTGACCACGAATACTTCGATGGTGCTTTTCAAGCTTACAAAGTATTTTGCACCAAATATTCTCTTCCCGAAAAAATTGTCCAAGAAAGACTGGGTATTATTAGAAAATAACAATTCTAACTAATTCACTCTCCTAAATCAAATAATTACATTATATAAATAATATTTATAAATTGTAATTTATTAATAATAATATCTTCCTAGTTTCGTAAAAGTTAATTAAATTGCATTTAATTTTATGACATAATTTTTAAAAGGTGAAAAATGTGAAAAAAATAGCTTACTTTTTATTCCTTTGTTTAGCATTCCAATTCTCTTATTCTCAGTGGGAATCCAAGAATAATGGAATTGATATGTCAGATGTTGGTAAAATGATAAGTTCATTTATGTTAACAGGAGATACTATTTACGTTATTACCGGAGGGGGAATATATTTTTCTTTAAATAATGGAGAAGTTTGGCAAAATGTCGGATTAACAGTAAAGGATTATTCTTTGCTAAATTTGAAGGCAGCTATAACAATTGAAAAAGATAATATTGTTGCTAGTTTTCCGAGCAGAGGATTATATTTATCTACGGATCACGGTGTTAATTGGAAGTTGAAGAAAACCTCATCTGAATATGATACAACAATTCAAGCTGTTTATATTAGCAACAATAACATTTTTGCTGGTACTGGATTGGGTGTGTATATTTCCACTGATTTAGGTGATAGCTGGATTTTTAAAAATATTGGTACTTGTGCAAGTGTATTAGCAAAACACAGGAATAACATTTTTGCAAGTGGATGTGGAGCAGCTTCATCTTTTGATATGGGAAAAACATGGCTTCTAAATAATAAAGGCATAGATGTTCATACTTCAATACGAGCAATGGTTTCAAATAATAATAATCTATTCCTTGGTAATGATGATGGTAAGGTGTATTTATCAACAGATATGGGAGAAAATTGGGTAAAAAAGAGTAGCATCGATATAGGTATAACTTCCTTAGTATTAAGGGGGGACGCCATTTTTGCATCGGTTTTTTCAGGGATCTATCTATCTGTTGATAGCGGTAACAGTTGGCGATCTATAAGTGGCATTACATATCCACCAGGTCTAACATTTTCTGTTTTCACGTGTGGTGACTATATTTTTGCAGGAACAGATAAAGGTGTCTACCGTGCAAAGCTCAGCGATTTAATCACCGATGTCAAAGACTCGCCCACGCCCAGCGATGAAATTGCTCTTTTCCCAAATCCCGCCAGAGATTATATTGGGATTGAGATTTCTGAATACTCAGGAATGATTGAAGGTGCAAATTATTCAATCCTCAACCTGCTCGGGCAGACTATGCAAAGTGGAACACTTGCAGAAGCAGGGGATGTTCAAGGTGAATGTAGAATTTCGGTAGAGAGCTTGCCTACGGGAATATATTTTCTTATTTTAAAGGATAGCCAGGCAGGTACATTCGTTCCACTGAAATTTATTAAGCAATAGCCTATCTACTCTACTAAAAAGCTGCACCCGTTGGAGAGAGCAAATAAACACCATTCCCAACGGGTGCAGGTCGTTATGCAATTCCATCCTGCATCTACTCGGTGGTTTTATACCATCGAAGATATTCTTCTATATTTTATATTTTTATGGTATAATTTTTGTATATTTTATTTTTAATTAAAATTGCTTGATAATATCGAAATGCAATCAAATTTCATATATAAACATACTACGAAATTGCCGTTATTACTTATTATACTGCTTATCATTTCGTTATTTCCACAGCAAAATGCTTACTCTCAAAGTTCCGTTGGTGGAATGCCCGAAATGTATCTGCTGCGTGAAGTTGGAACACGTCCCATCGCAATGTGTGGAGCATATTCAGCGATAGCTAATGACCCTATTACTATTTTCTACAATCCCGCGGGATTTGGCTTCTTCAATAATACACCTTCTTTTCAGGCAAGTGTCGGCGCCTTGGGACTTGGGCGAACAAATAGTGTAATTTCCTATGGACAGCAATTATCGGAAAATTTTGGAATTGGAGCGGGAATAAACAGCTTATTTTCAGGATCATTTCAAGGAAGAGATGAGCGTGCAAACCCCACACGCACAATGTCTAATAATCAGTTTGCATTCATTGCTGCTGCAGCATATCGTTTGGAATTTGCATCATTTGGTGTGTCTGTTAAGTATTTGAATGATAATTTAACAGGTTCAGATTTGCTTGGCAATGGTTTTGCATTTGATTTAGGTACAAAGTTCAATGTTATGGATATGTTTTCCTTTGCACTTTCTGTGCGGAATCTCTATGGACGGATGTATTGGAACAATACGGGCGTTGATTATGAAGTGCTTCCTTATGAAATACGCAGTGGAATTGCAATGGAATGGGGATTTAACGCAAGCAGTTATGAAACACGTTCAGCAACCACAGGCGAACTCGAGCAAGTTGTTGTGCCTGCAACAAAATATCTGATTCTATCATTTGAAAGTTCCTTTATTGAAAATGCAATTTCCCCAAGTTTCTGTGTTGGTGTTGAAGTTGCACCTGATGATATAATTGCATTTCGTGGTGGATTAGAATTATATGGCGAGAAATTGGGTGTACCACAGTTATTTCCATTCAATAAATGGGGTGCAGGGGTATCGTTGCGACCGAATATTGCGAATTTATTTGAAAATCTGAATTTTATAAGCCATATTGATTATACAATTTCAAATGAATATCTTTCATCAAGCGGAATTTCGCATCATATTTCACTAACATTTATTTTGCAATAATCATAAACAAAATATCTTATAATTCCTTACGCAGTCGTGCAACAGATATTTTCATTTGCTCGCGATATTTTGCAACTGTCCTGCGAGCAACATTATAGCCATCTTCTTTCAATTTATCAGCAATTGCTTCATCGCTTAGCGGATTCTGTTTATTTTCTTGTTCGATCAGTTCTTTTATTCGATTTTTGATTATTGTAGTTGAAACCTCCTCACCTTCATCATTGGGCAAAGCCTCGCTGAAAAAATACTTAAGTTCGTAGGTCCCAAAATTTGTTTGTACATATTTATTATTGACAATTCTGCACACTGTTGAAATATCAAGTCCCGTCAAATTGGAAATATCCGCATAAATCAGTGGTTTGATATATTTCGGTCCTTTTGAAAAAAAATCTTTTTGTATACCTGCAATCGCACCCATAACTTTAAGCATTGTAGCGCGGCGTTGCTGCACAACTTGCATTAGAAATTTTGCATCTTCATATTTGGAACGAATCCAATTTCGGGTTTCCTTATTATACTTTTTTTCTTTTGCCTCCTTTTTTAACATATCATAAAGTGCACTTATTTTAAATGGCGGTATTGTAGTATCGTTCAATGTAATTTGCAATTCGCCTGTTTCTTCATCTCTATCGATGATAAAGTCAGGAATAATTGTTGATGAACCAGGATAGCTAAATCCATTGCCAGGCTTTGGATTGAGCTTTTTTATTGATTCAATTGCATCCTTGAGCTCCTCTTCGGTTATATTTAACTTTTTTATTACATCTTTAAAGTGCTTTTTTGAAAATTCATCAAATGCCTCTATAAGCACGCGCAGTGCAATTTGTTGAGAATGTGTCGGCTTTAATATTGCTTTGCATTGAGCAATTAAGCATTCCTGCAAGTTGCGAGATGCAATTCCTGGTGGGTCCAATTGCTGGATAATTTTCAATACTTTTTCAACTTGTTCTATTGTTACAGGCTTTAAATATTCTTCTTTTTCGCGATAAATGTCAACAACATAATCCGAGGATTCAGGAGATATTATTTCAGGATTTTCGATAAGTATTTCGCCTAATTTCTTTTTGCTTGCATCGTTGATTTTATAATTAAAAGCCGGATTAATTTTGGATACTTTCTGTGTTTCATCATTTAATTTCAAATAATTAGACTTCTGCTTTTCAAAATTGATTTCGGCAATATTGGAATTTGTTTCTTTCATTATATCTTCCAAATCGCGCCGTAGATAGCCATCATCATCCACATTCCAAAGTATATGCTTGCCAATCAAGAGTTCTTCTTGACTTAGTTGAAATAATTGCAATTGCTTCTCAAGTTCCTCGATATAATTTACTTCTTCCTTTATTTGAAACTCCATTGGCTCATCTTCGGCATCATCCCAGGAACTTTTAGGATTTGGGATATATTCAGCATCATCTTGCAATACCATTTTATAGAATTCATCAGGTTCCTCATCCACATCGGGGTTATAAATTGATAAAGGTGCCTCCTCTTGTGTATTATAATCATTAAAATAAGTTAGATCTTCATCATTTGTTTCACTATTAGCCTTGTTTTCATCTATATCATAAATTGGAGCGTCAGCGAACTCATCCTCAATGATTTCGTCATCTTCTTCCTGCTCAATTTCATTAGTTTGGTTTGCAGGCGAATTCTCATCAATTTCCAATAGAGGATTTTCTTCAATTTGGCGTTTGACCTCTTCTTCAAATTCAAGCAGAGGCATTTGCAAAAATTTTAAATATTGAATTTGCTGAGGTGTTAGAGTTTGCTGTAATTGAGTTCCAACATTAACAGATACATTTATTGCCATATTCCCCCTCTTTTAAACACTCCTATTTTTCAATTTTGAATAAAATTCTTTACCATATTTTTTCTCAATTGGCTCAGCGAGAAAGTCAATCAAATGAATATTTTCTCTTTGACCCTTTTCTTGTCCTGGTTTGCATTCTATAATTTCTTCATAGTGAATATCAATATCATTTTCTCGAATTGGGAAAAGATGGCAGGATATTGGTTTACGAAAACTCGATTTTCCATCAAAATAAGCGCGCTCAAGTGCGCATTTTGCAATATCGCCATCATAATACACGAACACACAATCTCTATAATTTATACATTGGGTCGTTAAATCGCCGCTAGCACCTATTTTAGCAAAGCCATAATTGTCGATATATTTAATTGAAGTTTGAGAAAGATATTCCTTTGCTGCATCAAGGTTTTTTGCTATTTCCTCAAGTTCATCTTTTTGCAGTGGGGCTCCATCAATTCCATAGAATGTGCAACAAGCACCTTTGCACTTTCCCAGGTCACAAGCAAAATGCACATTGAGTATGCGATTGTCAATATTATAATTTTCGAGTTTCACAATAAATACCGTGCCAATTTTTACTAATTTAACAAATTAAAATGAAATATTAGCATAAATATATATTAACATACTTGTATTAGAGTAGCACAATCATCCATGATTGTGCAATACTGCACCAGGATGGTGCAGCCACATAGTGGCACAAGCATCCTTGTTCGTGCTTCCTTGTCATTCTGAACGAAGTGAAGAATCCATACTTTGGGAATGGATTCCTCGCTATGCTCGGAATGACACGTTAATTGTAGGGGCGTATCGCAATACGCCCTTTCTTATTCTATCTGGATCAATTTTTATAATTTATTCCTTTAAAGCGCCTGCTAGCAGACCCCGAATTATTTGCTTTTGGAAAATTAAAAATAAGATTAGTATAGGTATAGCAGAAAGCGATGCTCCTGCCATTAAATGTCCCCAATCGATAGATTGCTTACCGAGATAAAATGTTAATCCAACGGGCAATGTCCGATATTGCTCGGAGTTTGTAAATAAGAATGGGAAAAGAAATGAATTCCAATTTGTCAAAAATGTATAAATGGCGAGGACAATCAAGACAGGCTTTGCTGTTGGGAAAATTATTTTGAAAAATATCTGCCAAAATCCTGCGCCATCTATTCGAGCGGAATCCTCTAATTCAACGGGTATAGAGCGGATATATTGCCAAACAAGAAATATTCCAAATGGTGTAACGCACCAGGGAATAATCAACGCCCAATATGTATTGAGCCAACCAATCTTTACAATTAACCTATATAACGGAATCATTATCACGTGTGATGGAATTATTAGCACACCAAGAATAGAACCTGTTAGCAATGCTTTACCAAAAAATTTACGCCGTGCAAGAGCATAGCCAACCATTGTCGAAAATAAAACATTTGCAGCGGTTGTGCATATTGCTACAATTGATGAATTTATAAAATACAAACCAAAATTATCTGATTGAATTGCCTCAAAGTAATTTTTGAGGGAGAAATCGGAAAAAAGCGTTTGGAAAAATGTCGTAAATCTTTCAGGATAGGTTTTTAAAGACAGCAATAGCATCCAAAACATTGGAAAAATCATAATCAATGCGATAATAATAAGAATTGCATTAATAATAATGGATAATATTGTTTGTCTATATGAGCTATTTTGCATTAGGTATATAACTTGTATAATTAGAAATTATTGAGCTAATATCATTTTCAAGTTGCTTATATATTCCAACATTAGAGCCATTAAAGACAAAAGCAAACAAAAAAATTTCGCCATCAAGTGTGTTAGTATAACCCGCAAGTGAGCTAACATCACGATGAGTGCCTGTTTTTGCCATAAGATTATTTGCGGCGGCTGTTCCACGCATTCGCTTTGCCAGGGTTCCATCGACTCCTGCTATTGATAAAGTTGATAAATAAGATTTGAAAAAATTCGATTTACTTGCTTTTTCAAGTAATTGAACTATTGATTTAGCACTTGCTTTATTGCGACGGGATAGCCCTGATCCATCATTTAAAATAGGTAATTGATTGGATTGAATGAAAGTTGCAAAAAGACTATCATAAAATATTTTTGTAGAAACAACTGTTTCAGTATCTCTTCTTGCAATTGCACCATTGAATTTAAACAAATTTTCAGCAATAAAATTATCGCTATTTTTATTCAATAACTGTATAACATCATTGATTGGACGTGAGAATTCAGCAATTTCTTTCATTTTAGAATAATCAATTTTATCTGTTTTTAGTGCCTTTGCAAATTTTCCTAAAACACTAATTCCATTATTAATCAATCGATTGCGAAACACACTCGCAAAGCTCAAAGTTGGGGAAAGAATAAATTCCTGAACGCCTGTGTTAGAATTTTTAGGCATTGAGCCAGAAATATAAATTACTTGAGTTCCATTTTCTTGCAATGTAGAATGAGCAGAAACACGGGTCCGTGAAGCTGCAAGGAGTGAAATATCAAAAGGAATTCTATCCCCATAGTTTTGTTGAAGAATTTGGAAATTAGAGGAAGATTTTTTCTTTGTAGTTTTTTTCTTTGCAGGTGGAGGTGAAGAAATTTTTACATTTGAAACAATTTGCACATTTGCGGCATTTGGAATAATTTGAATTTTAGGTTGCTTAGTATTTACACGCGAATTTAATAATATTTTGAAGCGATTTTGCTCAATCGAGAGTGCTGAAATTGGTGCAACAGGCTCAACCTCATCATTATCACCGCTATAAGCAAAACGATTATTTTCACCATTATAGAGTCTGCCATCCCCAATAATATTGCCCGTTATTTTTTTTATACCCTGATTTTGGATTTGCCTAATCATCTCATCCAGATTTGCAAGTTCCATCAAGCAATCTCCGCCGCCTAAAATGTAGAGATTCCCGTTGATAATACCATCTTTGATGTTGGTATCATCGGTGTATATTATCGTACGGAAATTAAAAGTATCACCCACAAGCCAATAAGTCGCAAACGAAGTAAAAAGTTTTGTCACAGATGCGGGTTTAAGTTGCAAATCAGCATTTTTTTCATATATAAATTTTTTATTATTTAGTGAATATACAGCAAGAGAATATTTAGTGTTAGCGAGATTATTTTTAGAAAGCAAAGAATTAATTGAAACGGCAATTTCTTTATAAGCAGAGTCGGATTCAAAATAACGAGAAGCATCTAAATTTTGTGCAGACCCGATTGAAGCAAGGTAAACACAAAGGCAAACAACAGCTATGAAGTAATTTTTCATCAAAGAATCATTCCCCCACAAGTTCATAAAATGCTAAAATAAGAAATTAAGATATAATGGAAGGTTTACGGAAAAGAAATAAATACTTAAAACCCCGAAGATAAAAATTATATTTTTTTGCACGCTCATTCCATAATGTTGTGTTTGAGGTTTGATTATGTCTTGTAACACAGATAATATCAATTGTATCAAAATATTTTATGACTCTTTGATATAACAGAAAACCAGTCGGTGTAAATTTCTTTTTTATCCATTGATCACCTATCAGCCAAGCCATTGCTTTTCCTGGCTTAAGTATCCTGTATATTTCTTTTGCAACTTTTTCTAACTCATCGTAAAAGAGGGAGCTTTCACAAGATATTTTTCCAATACACTCCTTGCAGTCAGAATACTTTATGTTATTAGAATAAGGAGAATCAATAAATACAAAATCTACTGAATTATTATCTAAAGGAATTTTGCGAGCATCATTTTTAATAATATCTGGCCGAACAATATTAAGGTCATATCCAATAACTTTGCGATTTAATTCTTTTGCAACATCGATTGTTGTGCCGCTTCCACACATTGGATCTACAACCAAATCATTTTCTTTTGTGTATCGTTGCAGAAGATTCCAAACAATGAAAGCTGGTGTTACTCCGTTATATTTATTATTACCGTGTGGTTTATCACCATAATTTTGAGTTGGAAAATCCCATAATGTAGTTGATTCAAGTATTAATTCTTTTTTGAATTTTGACATATATTCCATATTTTATTTTATTAGATTTTTTAGATCATCAATAAATTTATCAAACATTTTTACTTTCGTACTTTCTTCAATATTCACTTCGCTAAGAACATAACTTCCATCCAAATCAGATTCAACAATTGCCCTGCCTTTTTTTGTAGGAATTTTAGTTGTTAGCGTACCATCTTCATCTGGAGTAACAAAATAAACTTTAATATGCTGAGTAACTTTGTCAGAAGCAAGTTTAATTTTCCAATAACCAGTTTGAGCAATTCGTTCTCTAAGAGTTACTTTACTTGAAAGAACAGCCACAACTTTGGATGTAGTAGGGTCGTAAATAATTATATCAACATCAGGTAAATGGGAACCAAATTCTCCATAATCAATGAGAAGATTTCTTTTAACCAAACTTAATTCTTTTGATAGATTTTCACCCTTTGTTCTTTCAAGTAGATTCCCATTCACTACTTCAAGTCCTAAACTTTTTACTTCATCAGTAATGATATACTCGATTAATTTTTCAAGATTTTTTCCTTTAAATGCCCGCCAAGATTGTTCGTGATCCATACCGTTGAAATCAAGCTTGTGCTGTGCTTTAGCTTCTCTAAGAAGATTTGAAATATGGCGATATGCTTCTTTCCCATATTTTTCTTTTTTCTTATTGTAAAGCAAAATAAGATCGGATATCTTCATAATTTTTCCATTATTAATATATACTCAGTAGGATATGCTAATTTTAGTTTTCTATTTGTTGATTTAACAAATTTGCCAGTTGAAATATCTCTAGTAGAAGGCAACATTTTTGAGGGTATTTCCCTATGAATAACATTGAATGTTTTAAAACCAATATTTTCAAATTGCTCTAAAAAAACTTGAGCATTTAAAATTTCTACACCTTTGAGCTCTGTATTTCCTATTACAATACAAGCTTTGCCACCTTTTTTTAGGACTCTTTTCATTTCAAGGAAAGATTCCAACATATCTTCAAAATAATATTTTACTTCTGCAGATTTCTTTTTATTATCAATTTTTACTATTATTTGTTCAGCAATGGAAGATCGCAAATCTATATCTTTTCTTATTTTATAAGCACTTCCAATAAATTTTGTCCTAAATTCTTTTAGATCATCCAAAAAGCCAAACCAATAGGATGGTAATTGATGTAAATCGGCGTATTCATACGAAGTCACATATGGAGGACTAGTTATTACTAGAGATGCTACACTATCGTCACATGGTATGTTTCTTGCATCTCCACAATATATTTTTCTGAAATTGTCGATATTTTCTTTTACTTCATTATCCAATATTTTTTCAAATTCATAATTCTTTTTTATCATCTTTTTGGCCTGGATTTCAAATAATAAGAGTGGATTATTAATTTTTTTATTTTTATCTCTTGTCGGTTTTATACTTCTCTGCATCCAGACAGAACATGATTTTAAAATTTGAGCAAATGCAATCATAAAAAAACTTCTCAAATCATAGTTATCAATCTCTAAAATTCGGGAATAAATAATAGAGAGAATATTTTTTTGCTCGGGTAGAAACCAATAATCAATTCTGTTATTTCGCTGTAAATCTGGCGTTTTCGTTAAGTAAAAATCGTATAAACCATTTAATCTATTATGGAGGTCAAGAGTAATTCTCTGAAACTCGTCGTTTAGAATTATCGGTGTAATTGGAGTAGTTTTTACTTTTGCAACAAGATAAGCAATTTCATTAATATCAATACCTATCCCTATTCTTTTATTTACAATTGATTCGACTATGGTTGTACCGCTTCCCATAAAAGGATCAATAATTATATCCCCTTTTTCACTCAATTCTTTCATTAATCTTGATGCCAATTGTGGGATAAACTTTGCAGGATATGTATAGTAGCTATGTGTTAGATATGTCGTATCTTTTTGTGTTTTATCTGTAAATGACCAACTTTCATCTATAGGAATGGATAAAAAGGAATTATTATCAAGCAACTGTATTTCTTGCATATTAATCAATTTATTTTTAAAACTCAATATTTGTTTATTGCAAAATTAATGTATATATTAAATCAATCTGTGAAAATTAAAGATTAATTTGATTATAATACCTACAATGAAAGAACATCTTTTCAGAGACTATCCACCTCTATTCTTTATCCAAAAAATTGCGTATAATTTTCTGTGTATATTCTGTAAGCAAATTCTTTGATGTCAAATCTGCGCGATTGCCAAATATTGCAAAATCCTTTGCAAGATCTTCCCAAAAAATTCTCTTCAAATCCATTGATGCTTCCGCGCTATTGTTATATATTTTTGTCAAAAATTCTTTTAAATTCTCATCCAACTTCTTATTATCACTTGCAACGGAATTATACAAACCTTTTGATAATGCCCAATCGGGAGAATGATAATCAGTATTGATTGCAAGCTCCATAAGAGCAGCTTTGCCAATCTTTTTTTCGAGAACGGGAGCAATAACAAAAGGACCGATACCAATTGAATACTCACTTAATCTGACTTCTGCCGCTTGGGAAGCAAACACATAGTCAGATGCTGCAATTAAGCCTACAGAACCGCCAATTACCTTACCTTGAATACGTGTAAAAATAAATTTTGGCGCATTTATCATTTCCCAAATAACCCGAGCATATCCAAGAAAAAATTTCCTAGCTGTAATGGGGTCATGTATCCCAAGCATTTCATCAAATGAAGCACCCGCTGAAAATACTCCATCACCATCGCTTTTGAGTACGATAAATTTGACTTCTTTATTTGCAGATGCTTTCTGGAATTGAGATGCCAATTCTTTGAGCATAGCCGATGTCATTGAATTTGCCTTTGAACTATAAAATGAAATTGTACAAATATGATGCTCGATTGTTGAATAAACTTTCTCTTCCATAATTATCCTTTAATTTTAAAATTCCTATAATGCAAATTAATTAATTTTATGTTAAAATTGAAAGAATTCAATCTAAAATATTCGTAATTTTGAATTCACAATAAAATGAATTTAAAAAAAGTACTATAATAAAGTGAAAAATCCAAAAATATATATTAGCGTCTCATCGATTATTATAATTAGTATTTTAGCATTTTTTCTAATTCATAATCATCATACAGATTCAAAGGCAGATAATAATATTGCTAATGATTCTGTTTCAATAAAAGTTAAAGCAACAGCGCCCGATACTAATTTTTATCGTGCTGTATTTGAAGATACAAGCGGTTCGGCTAGTGATTATAATTCAATTTCATCTCTTGCAGAATTAGGCACAGACAAAAATGCAGGATATTCATCAAATGAATTTGGAAATGCCCGTCGAATAAATATAGCAGTTATTGGACTTGATACGCGGCTTGGTTCCAACGCTGGTCACGCTGACGCGAATCATATTTTCTCGATTATGCCTGATATAGGAAAAATTGAAATTATTTCGATTCCACGCGATACTTATGTAGATTGTGGCTATGATGATACGACTCACCTAAACAAACTAACTGTGTTTTATCTTGCGCGTGGACGTCAAGAATATTTGAAACAAATTGCAGCGATATCTCACTTAAATAAAATTGATTATTATGTTGAATTTGGATTTTCACAAGCAATGGCAATACTTCGTTTTCTTGGTTATGATTCAAAAGAGACATTGCAAATCCTGCGTTCACGTCGGGGGTTTGCAATTGGCGATTATCAGCGTGTTTATAATCAAGCTCAATTTATGCGTCAAGCTGTGTCAAAATACTTCAATACTGTCAATGGTCCCCTGCGCCCCGTAATCATTAACGGTCTTTTTGGACTTGTGAGAACAAATCTAAATTACTCTACTGCTTGCAATATACTTGACCAATTAAAGCAATCAAATTTCAGCAGTAATCCAAATAATATCACAATTAAAATTCGTCCGAGTTTGAAAACCGATTTCAAAATATTTGATTTTTCTGACCCTGCCACAATTGCAAAACTTGATAAAAAGATCGAGCATCTTAGCGATGATTATTCAGACACAACCCACAAAATAAACAATATTGATGGATATGTATATAATAAATTACGTCGTGCAGTCATTTCTGCAGAAAGCGACACTGCAAAAAATCCATCCCGAGCAATTTCAAAAGTTGTGGGATTTTATGAACAAAAAGCCTGGCACCAAATTTCAGATGATACGAAACGAAATGAATTACGCGACCGCATAGCCAATGTTTTAATTGTTTCATATAAAAAGAAAAATAATTTAAGCAAAGCTGATGCTATTGCAAATGCAATTGCACAAGAAAAGAAATTATTTGGAATAAAACTTGACAATAATAATCAATAACTATAATTTATTTCTGAATTGAATGAAAAGACTGATATTAATTAGACATTCAAAATCGAGTTGGGAAGATGAAACAACCGATGATTTTAATCGAAAGCTCACAAAACGAGGCGAGAGAGATGCAAAGTTTATGAGTGAGTTTTTGACAAAAAAAATTCAAAAGCCTGATTTAATCTTTACCAGTCCCACTTTGCGAGCACAACGTACGGCAGAATTTTTTGCAGATGCCTTTGATGTTGATGATGATAATGTTATTAGTGACGAAGGCATTTATGACCGCGGCTCAAAATATATCATTCAATTATTGGAAAAATTAAATGATGACATTAATTCAGTAATGCTAATAGGCCATAATCCAGATATTACAACATTGGCAAATTATTTCGCAGGTGAGTATTTCGATAATATTCCAACAACAGGTATTGTGGCAATAGAGTTCGATATAAACACCTGGAAAGCCATTGAAGAGAAACCCGGGAAATTATTATTCTATGAAATTCCCAAGAAATACTTCAAGAAGTCTAAATAAATTATTGAATTTCATATAAATTCACAATTTTATAATTACTTTTCCATATATTTGTATTTTTATAAATTAAAAACGGTGTAAATATGACAGGTGTTATTATTCTCATATTAATCGTTCTATTCCTACTCCTCGCGTCCATTCGAGTTATAGCTGAATATGAGCGAGCTGTTATCTTTCGACTTGGTCGACTGATAGGATTCAAAGGTCCGGGATTATTTATTCTTATTCCATTCATTGATAGAATGGTCAAAGTCAGCTTGCGGACTATTACAATGGATATTCAACCCCAGGACATCATTACGAAAGATAATGTTTCAATTAAGGTCAACGCTGTATTATATTTTCGTGTGATTTATCCCGATAAGGCAATTGTAGAAGTGGAAAATTACTTATATGCAACAAATCAAATCGCCCAAACGACATTACGTAGCATAATGGGGCAATCAGACTTGGATGAAATTCTGAGCGAGCGAGAAAAACTCAATCGCCGATTGCAACAAATTATTGATGAAAACACAGAACCTTGGGGAATTAAAGTCACATCTGTTGAAATTAAACAAATTGATTTACCCCTCGAAATGCAAAGAGCAATGGCAAGGCAGGCAGAAGCTGAACGTGAGCGACGCTCAAAGATAATACACGCTGATGGAGAATATCAAGCCGCTCAAAGATTGACAGATGCTGCTCAAACTATTGAAACTCATCCCATTGCTTTGCAATTACGTTTCCTACAAACTCTAACTGACATTGCAACCGAAAAGAATTCCACAATTGTGTTCCCTGTACCTATTGATTTTTTAAAAGTTTTTATGAAAGATAAGTAATTTATTTTTCCCAAAAATAAAAAACCTTCCTAAGTGTTATAATCAGGAAGGTTTTTATTTTATATATCGGCTCTATCAGCTATTCTCCATTCTCAGGAATATTTTTCAAAAGCTCTAATAAGAATTTCCAAACATTTTTAACAGATGAGATTTGTACTCGCTCGCTTGGTGAATGAACGTCGAACAAATTTGGTCCAAACGAAAGCATTTCCATACCTGGATATTTTTCGCCAATAATTCCGCATTCCAAACCCGCATGAATTGCTACAATTTTTGGATCTTTATTGTAGGTTTTCTTATAAACATCTTTTGCAATTTTTAAGATTTTGGAATTAACATTTGGTGTCCATGCAGGGTAGCCTTCACTAAATGTTGTAAAGGCATTACCTAATTCCATTGATATCCTGACTTTTGAAGAAAGATATATCTTCTCGGATTCAACAGAGCTTCGCTGTGATGTTAGTATAGAAATTTTTTCGTCATTTGTTTCGATAACAGCAAGATTTGTTGAAGTTTGCACTAATCCTGGAATCTCGGGGCTCCAGCGGAACACACCGTGTGGAATTACAAATAAGGAATCAATGAATTTTTTTTGAGAGTCAATTGTCATAACACGTTTGGGAGTTGGCACTTCTTCGTATGATATTCGTAAATCGGGTTCAGTTGCTATATATTCCATAATAATTACATTATTGCAATCATCGAGATAAGATTTAAAATCATCAAGAGCGACATTTTTTATCACAACAGTGGCTTTAGCTTCTCTTGGGATTGCATTGTGCTTGCCAGGGGCATCAAATGACACAAGGCGTGCATTTACTTTTCTTGTCAAACGTAGAAGTATTCTCGAAAGCATAACTACTGCATTTGCTCTGTCGGACCCAATTTCAAGACCAGAATGTCCACCACGACATCCCGTTACAGTAATTTGGAATGTTTTGCTTTCGATAGGTACTGCATCAGCAATATAATCATATTCACCTCGTGTATTAATACCACCTGCGCAACCGATTGTAAATTCAGCTTCATTTTCTGAATCAAGATTAAGTAAAATTTTTGCTTTAAGCATATCAGTACCAAGCCTATTTGCACCTGTAAGTCCTGTTTCTTCATCTATTGTAAAAAGTGCTTCAATTGCGGGATGTGGTATATCCTTCGATTCGAGCACAGCTAGTGCCATTGAAACACCTATTCCATTATCGGCACCAAGTGTTGTTCCATTAGCTTTTACATAATCACCATCCACATAAGCATCTATCGGATCATTATCAAAATCGATTTTGACACCGCTATTTTTTTCGCATACCATATCAACATGGCCCTGTAATGCCACTGTCGCGCGATTTTCCATACCTTTTGTGGCGGGTTTTTTAATTACTATATTTCCTGCAGCATCTTGCTTATATTCAAGATTGTGCTTTTTTGCCCAATCTATAAGATATGCAAGCACTTTGCCTTCTTTTTTTGATGGACGTGGTACTTTTGTTAATTGCTCAAAATTTTCCCAAACTGCTTTGGGCTCCATTTGCGATAAACTAGTTTTTGCCATTATTATTCTCCTTATTGTTAACTTCTATTTTTGTGATTTCTTTAATTTCGATTAAATGATTTGTATATAATGCTCCAAAAAATTTTGAAACACGCATCATTGCATCCGCAATTTCCTCGCTTGATTGATCCTCTAATAATTTAGAAATTTCGTAAATTGTTCGCTCACCATTTGCGAGCTTAAATGTTCGACTTCCTAATTCATCAAGATTTGCTTTTATAAAGGGACTCTTATTCTTCGAGATGAATAATCTTTTTGCCCACTCATTTTTAAAGCGCGGAATAAGCAATGATATTGTACCGTCATCCTTCTGCTCATATCCAACTTTCGGGATTGGCGTCATATCAAGAAAATTTTGGGATTTCTTTATTTTTTTCTTAAAAATCAATATTGTTATGTAAAAAAAATGCAAATTATTAAAAATTATTGAATTTATATTTATTAATTATAAAATTCATTCTATTATAGCAACCTTTTTCAATATTATCCTTTTTTAAATATTATTTTTCTTAATTATTTATTTAATTTCTATTAACTTTCTTTCTGGTTAATTTCCTTACTATTTTCTTAATTTTGAAGTTTTTAATATTCGTAAATAATCAAATATGTCATTTCTCAAACGCTCAAAAAATTGCGGTGAATTGCGCATCGAAAATGTCGGTGAATCAGTGATATTAAATGGATGGGTTCACTCCCGTCGCGATCTCGGTGGATTGATTTTTATTGACTTACGTGATAGATATGGAATCACTCAACTCGTTATTAAACCTGATTTAACGCCCACGGTTGTTGAGAAAGCTAAACCAATTCGTAGTGAATTTGTGCTTGCTGCTAAGGGTATAGTTAGACAACGAGAGAGTGTAAATCCACGAATTCCAACAGGCAATATTGAAGTACTGCTCGATGATTTGGAAATAATAAATCCCGCAGAAGTGCCACCTTTTGAGATTCTCGATGAACTTGATGTTTCCGAGGAACTGCGATTAAAATATCGCTATCTTGATTTGCGGCGTCCCGCTTTACAGAAGAATTTTATTATACGTAATCAAATTGCTCAAGCAACACATCAATTTTTTTATCAAAATAATTTCATTGAAATTGAAACGCCTTTTTTAATGAAATCCACCCCCGAAGGTGCTCGCGATTTCCTTGTTCCAAGTAGAATTCATAAAGGAAAATTTTATGCATTGCCTCAATCTCCTCAAATTTATAAGCAATTGCTAATGGTATCGGGATTTGACCGATATGTGCAGATAGTAAAATGCTTCCGCGATGAAGATTTGCGGAGTGACCGCCAACCTGAATTTACACAAATTGATGCAGAAATGAGCTTTATTGAGCAAAATGATATTATTGAGCTATTTGAAAAATTTTTCAAAACGCTCTGGAAAGAAGTACTCAATATTAATATAGAAATTCCATTTTGTCGAATGACTTATAAAGATGCGATGGAAAATTATGGATCAGATAAACCCGATACGCGCTTTGAAATGAAATTGAAAAAATTAAATCATATATTCAAGAATTCTCAATTTCAAGTATTTGCAAATACAATTACCTCAAATGGAATAATTGCAGGTTTTAATGCTCAGCAATTAGCTCATTATTCCCGTAAGCAAATCGATGAGCTTACAGAATTTGCAAAAAAATATGGCGCCAAGGGTTTATCTTACATAAAATTCGTGGATGGTACAGTTTCATCACCTATTGCAAAATTTATGAATGATGAAGAAATCAATAATATAAAAGATACATTTTCAGCAACAGATGGTGACCTAATTTTAATCATTTCAGATAATTGGAAGACGGCCTATACTGCGCTTGGTGCATTACGTCTGGAAATTGCAAGACGCAGTGAAATAATGGAACAAGTTAGAGGACAATTCAATTTTCTATGGGTGATTGATTTTCCATTATTTGAATTTGACGAAGGTGAACACCGCTGGGTAGCAATGCACCACCCTTTTACTTCGCCAAAAATGGAGGATTTGGAATTGCTTGACACTAATCCCGGCGAAGCTCGTGCAATTGCTCACGATATTGTATTGAATGGCGTTGAAATTGGGGGTGGGAGTATTCGTATTCATAATGAGCAAATTCAAAAGAAAATGTTCGATTTGCTTGGTTTAACCGAAAAACAAGCTAATGATAAATTCGGCTTCTTATTACAAGCCTTGAAATATGGAGCACCACCCCACGGAGGTATTGCATTAGGTTTGGATCGCCTCGTGATGCTTATGACAGCCACGGATAATATCCGCGATGTTATAGCATTCCCCAAAACAACATCAGGCTTATCGTTAATGGACAATTCGCCTTCAGAGGTTGATATTAACCAATTGCGTGATTTGGGATTGAAAATAGAGGGATAAATATGCAATAATGGGCTCTGCTCTCTATGGCGATTACTCGGTAGTTGGTGTTTTGTTTAAGTTTTATAATTTAAGCAGAAATGCTTTTAACACAAATTTATATAAGTTCATAATTTTGAATTCCTGCTAAACTTTTATTTAATTTTATAATAATAAAATTTAACTTATATATGGCGCAGACAAGATTATAATTACTATAACTCAAAAAAATCTTTAAGAAAATAGAATTGATGATTCCGAACTGAATCCTGATGATTGGTATTATTCTTGGTAAAGAATTACTCAATAAAAATTTAATTTAAGATATTATAATTATTTCACATAGAATATCTTAAAATTATACTTCCCCCCTTTGTGGGCCCGGAGGGACTTGAACCCCCGACCGACGGATTATGAGTCCGTTGCTCTAACCAACTGAGGGCATCTCTAGCCTCATCAGATTTTTATAATCTGATTTTAAGATTGCCAAATATTTCACGACCTGGGCCAGGTTGATGTGAATTACCGTCAGGGTCAGGTTCAGTAAATGCCATATAAGTTTTATCGAAGATATTGCGCAAATACACACTGCACTCCCAATCTAAATTCCATATTCTAAATTGATATGAAATTGATAAATGATAAAGATTAAATCCATCTTGCCAATTTTTGTAAATTGTACGATCTAATTCCTCATTGTATGCTTTAGAATCTGTGTAGATAGCCCATTTCGATTGGTACTCGGTTTCTAAATTGATTTTCAAATTCTTAATAATGCTATATTCGAGTTCAGCAGCAATCTGATGTTGTGGAGAATTTGGCAACCATTGGTCTTTTGCGGGTGGTGTTGTCAAAACATAAGCAGTATCGAGATATATAGGGTCGATTGTGGCTGATGTATATTTATAATTTGAAATTTATTGGATGTGCATAAAGCATTCCTTCTCTCCAAAGTTTAATTGGGTTCTTCAATATATTTATTTGTGCATTTTCTTTGCCAGCATTAGAGACTACATAAAATGAGTATTTTTCTCCTTCATTTTGGTCAAAAAGTTTCCTTGCAAATTCCCATTGAGTTCCTGTAACTTCAATAAGCTCCCATCCTCCTTTTGTTTTAGCTTTAACCTCAATATATTCCATCTCAATTTCATTTTTCTTTATTACAAAATCATAGCCCTTTCCTTTTTCTTGATGTTTGTTCAACCATATAATTTCAACTTCTTCGCCATTAGAATCTACTCCTTTAAATCCTGAATCTGTATCAATGACATCTCCTTGTTCCTGATATGTTCTCTTGAGGGCATTATAAACAAACTTTTCACCCCACTTTCCAATTGCAATTTTATCAACGGGCGTTTTCTCAACTTCTTTTTCCGGTTTTTCAGTTTCTTTGGTTGATTTTTCATCTCTTACTACCTCTATGTTCTCTGCTTGACCTGATAAATCAGGAGTAACAATTTTAATTGGTTCTATTTTTTGAATTTTTGCAATAATTGTATCAGGTTCACATTCAGGTATCCATTGTTCTTTTTCCGGTTCCTTTTGACTCTCTTCACTCTCAGAAAGAATTTTTTCAAGCTTGTCAGGAGAAATATTCCACGCTCTTGTAATTTCTAATATCTTTCTATCATTCTCAGGAAGTTGGTTTATAATATCACGCTTGAATCCAAGAACATATTTCAAGATGCCTATATTGGGACTGTATATAAGGTATTCATCTGATAACTCCGAGAAAGTAATATCAGAAGGTTTTTTGAAATTATTATTTTTATCAACCAACCATGCTTGTTGTCTAAGTGTTTTTGAAAATTTTGCCTCAAAACTTTCGCTTTGGTCGTAGTTATAAAACCATTTATATTCTCCTTTAAAAAATTTATCACTATTCCCACTACTGAAACTTTCAATACTTTTTAGCAATAATTTCGCCAGCAAATATGATTTTTCGGGAGTTATGTTATTGATAAAATTATCCAGACCTTCATATTCATAGTCTTTTTGTATGACATCTCTGCGAGTCAAACCTACAAAATTCAATTTTTCCTGTGGAGACAAATCTGCCACCTTTTCTATCTCAATACGTCTTGGTTTATCCTCAACTCCTAAGTCTTTAAGAAACTCCTTCACTTTTTTTTCTTCAAATTTCTCATCAAGTTCATCAGAAACAAAATATACCGATTGATAGCCATTGAAATAGTTTTTTAAATCCTCATTGCTAAAATAAATTTGGTTTGCCTTTAATAAATAGCCTTTTTCAGTATTATCATTTTTAACTGAAAGAATAAAAGATGCATTTGACAATTCATTAATAAACTCTTTTTTCTTATTTGACTGTATACTTTCATATCCTCTCAAAAGTTTTTCAAAGTCATCAAAATATCGTTCATCTTTTACAGGATTATCTGTCTGGTATTTAGGGAGTATAAATTCCCTAATTTCGGCGAAAAGGTCTGGTTTTGTTAACCCAAGTTTTTCTAAGAACTTCAAAGAATCTTCCTTTTCCGTAAGAGCACGCTTAACAGTTTTATATTCAGATTTTGTTTCAGCTGGCAAGTAAACCTGAATTTTTTCATTATTATCAAATGGTGCTATATGTTCATTATTTTCCAATCTAATGATAGGTTTAGTCCTCAAAATACCCTTTGAAGATTCTTTTCCACGCTTTAAATTTTCTCTCTCACTCCATAAAGACTGTTGGTCTAAAAGTCGCCCATAAAAATCAATCATCCATTCATCAGATTTTGTCTGTAAGAATTCAATAGTTATTTTTCTTGCAAAACTTTCAAAATCAACTTCAGTTACTTTGAGGTCATTAAATAGATAATCTCTTAGTTCTCGTGTTTTATCATATGTAATATTTGTATCTAACCAATTTTGTTTAAAAAATAGATTCTGAATGTCGTTTTTATCTAAAAACTCAGTTAATTCTTTACCACGTGCTAATAAAGCATCCCCTGCCTTGGTATATATGCCATCTGATGTGGGTAGCAACTTCTCGGAAAGGAATTTTTCTTTTACTTTTTTATAAATTACTGAATAAATTTGTTCGCTTCCAGCAAGATCTGAACTGATTGGTAGGATACTCAAGAAATTTGTATCAAGATAGCCTAAATCTTTAATGACAGTTAAACTATCAGCGATAAGTTTTCCAGTATCTTCAAGAATTATTTTGTTTTGCTCATCTTCTAAAGGAATGTTTTCTCTGTTTGGGGTTGTTTTGTAAGGACCTTGAATAAGAAAATTAAGATAGGTTACTTTCTCAGTCGGGAAAAACACAACCAACTTTGAGTTAGGTTCGAGAACTATTATCTCTTTGCCATTTTGATCTTTACCCAGTTTAAATGCTACTTCAACCCATAATTCTTTATCCTCCATTTTTATTGGTTTTCTAATAACTAAATATTCCTCAGTAGCATTTGATGATATTAATGTCACTCTGGTTGTATTTGCTATTTCCTGAACATTCTCCTCTGATTTTAGGTAGTGTCCACTCGAGGATGGTGTTTGCCATATAATTTTTCCAATATTTTTTAAGAACAACATTGTTCTTAATTCCAAATTATCAAGTCTTTTGTGTAAAAGTGTGAAGATTTCCTCTTTCGTACGATTTTTATGATTGAAAGGGATTCTGATTAGAGTTCCATTTTTCTTGGTCGTGGTACTAGTATCTAGAGGTGTAGGGATTATAAAGTCTTCAATTTTTATGTTGTATTCTCCTGAATATATATGAGGGTTTTGAGTTACAGCAAAAACTGATTTGAAGCCAACACCAAATTCCCCAATAAAATTTAAATCCTTTTTCTTTTTAGAAATACCGATTCCTGTCACTCCATCAATGTCTTGAAGGTCAAAATCTTTCCCATTATGATAAACATCTAACCTGTCTTCGAAAAGTTCAAATTTAATTTCTTTGGCACCCTCGTCTTCAGCATTTTGTAATAATTCATAAATGAAATGAGAAGGATCGGTATATAATCCCGCCAAGATACTATCAAAATCAAAATGATTTTCCTTTGAAGATCTTACCCAGTCTTGTCGCTTTCTTATTAACTCTTCTAATTCGTTATTTGCCATATTTTTTCGCCTTTTTGTTTCATTGCCGACTGCAAGCATTATACTATCAGTTTACAAGAACATTCTTACTGACCATGAACGCTTGCTATATGTTGAAATTCACATACTCTATAAAAGTGTTTAACATTTGTGCTTTGTTATTTAATTGTCTGGTTTTTCTTTACGTAGCTTTTCAATGTATCTAGTTTAATATCTAAATTATTTTTAAATATGCTATCTCTTAAAATATCTTGATTTCTTGAAACATTAATAACTTTAATTAGACTATCATATTGTCTTTTATCCAATTGGACATTGCTCGTAAAAAATGCTGAATAGCAAATGGTAAAAAGCAATGCAAATAGTGCAATATAAAAAGCAAGTTTTGAATATTTTGTCTGTTTCAAAGATTCTTTCAATTGTTTTATTTCTATAGTTTCGAAATTATCCTCTACAAGCGCTTTTAATTCTGATACTGGATGATAAAAGCTGTTTATATATCTAAGGAATATGTCATATACATTTGTTGAAATTTTTATAGGTTTTCCAGGTAGTACGACATTACCATTAGAATCTATAAACTCGTCAATCAAATCATTCTTTTGCCAATTATGAGACAAAAAATTCCCAGGAAACGGATTTGGGTTTGTATGCACAAAAATTAATCTTTCCTTTTCAAGATAATCAATTAATGATATCATATCAAAGAAATCGTATAAAGCAGTGGTATCTGTTGTTGCAAATAGTAAAGAAATTTCTTTTTTTTGACGTTCAATATAAATTCCTCTATTAACCAAAATAGTGTTTGCAATAAAACTAGCTATATTACGATCTCTGTAATTAATAGAATCGGCTATATTAGGATTTCCGAATTCAACAATTTGTCTTATTATCTTTTTTTCAAAATCACTAAAATTTCTCATAATAATTTCTTTAATACATTATTGGTCGGAATTTATATCAAGAAGTAGCAAAATATCAATGCGTGTGCCTAGTTCGGAGTTTTCCCCCCCCTGTGGGCCCGGAGGGACTTGAACCCCCGACCGACGGATTATGAGTCCGTTGCTCTAACCAACTGAGCTACAGGCCCCTTTTTTGAAATTTCTTATATTTCAAAAAAATTGGATTACAAAATTATGAAAAAAATCTATAATATTTTATTAAAAATATAAATCTCTATCACCTTTTTCTATCCTGTCGAGATATTTCATTGTGGTATTCCTCACATTATCAGTGGGGATTTCCCTTAATTCTCTTTCGATAAGTGCCTCGCCAAGCTGCTTTGTTTCGGGATTGGCATAATCAACCAAATATTCCTTCAGAGTTGTCAATGCGTTTGGCAAACAGAATAGTTTGATTAATCCAGGCTTTGCTAAATCCATAAAATCCTGCCCTACACGGCCCAATCTATAGCACGCTGTGCAAAATGATGGTATATAACCTTGCTTAATTACGCCTTCAATTACTTCGCCTGAACTTCGTGAGTCGTTTAAAGTGAATTGCGAGTCGTCAGTCGTTTCGTCAAATGCTTGCTTATATCCGCCAGGGGAGGTACGCGATCCTGCCGATATTTGCGAAATACCTAAATCAAAAAGCTGCATCCTAAGCCCTGCGCTTTCACGGGTGGATAAAATCATACCTGTATATGGAACAGACATTCTCAAGATTGCTACTAATTTTTTGAAATTCTCATCGCTAACTTCATTTGGAATATGCATTGCTGCGGGAGCTCCACTTGCAGGGCGTATTCGTGGAATCGAAATTGTATGGGGTCCCGTGCCAAATTCTTTATCCAAGTGCTGTGCGTGAGTAACAAGTGACAATACTTCAAATCGATAATCAGTAAGCCCAAACAATGCTCCAATTCCAACATCGTGCATCCCATTTGCTAATGCTCTGTCCATCGTATAAAGTCGCCATTTGTAATTTGCTTTCCGTCCTGATGGATGCATAACTTTATATACTTCAGGGTGATAAGTTTCTTGGAATAATGTGTAAGTACCAATTTTTATATCTTTTAACACATTGAATTCCTCTTCTGAAAGTGCCTGGATTTCAATATTGATTCTACGAATTTGACTTCCTTTTGAATCTTTTACGGAATATGCCGCTTCGATTGTTTTATAAAAATAATCCAAATCACTCATCTTATGGTCTTCGCCCATTAGCATCAATATCCGCTTGTGTCCTTGCTCCAAAATTGCAAGCGTTTCTTCTTTTACTTCATCAATTGATAGTACACGTCGTTCAATATCTTTATTCTCTAAGCGAAAACCGCAATAAAGGCAATTGTTTGCACAATAATTAGCTACATATAAGGGTGCAAAAAGCACAAGCCGCTTCCCATATATTTCATCTTTAATTTTATGCGCTGTTGCGTATAATTTTTCAAGATTATCCTTATCTTTGATATTTAAGAGAGTTGCAACATCAACTAAATCCAATCCTTTAAGTTCCATTGCCTTAGCAAGTATTTCATCAACTTCTTTTGAATCGGGATTTGGTTTGCGGTCGATTAATAATTGAATTGCATTTTCATCAATAAAAGTTTTTTCTGGTATTGTAATAGGTTTCATTGGAAAAAATATATAACAAATTTTATTGACGAATCAATTAACAAAAACATATATAAATCCATATTTGTATATAAAATAATACATATATAAATTTGTCTTTAAAAGTATGTTTGAATATTTTTCCAATAATGAAGATGATTATGAATCCTTCGAGGACTTTGATTGGGAACTAGTTTATACAACAAATCGTGAAATAGTTGCCGATATGTATAAAGCAAATCTTGAAGGTGCAGGCATCCCCGTAAGTATTCTGTCACAAGTAGATTCAACACGAATGCTCACAGTGGGCAATCTTGCAATTGTGAAAATATATGTCCCAAAACAATTTTTAAAAACTGCAAAAGAAATTATAGATGCAATCAACTCAAACCAACAATATATTAAATAAATTATTTAAATTCAAAAATAGCAATAGTGAGGATAAACAATTTGCAGAAAATTCTGACATTATTTTAAGTGAGGAATTCAAACAAATTCGATTAGTTATTGAAAATGATGTAAAACCGTATATAAAATCGCACGGTGGTAAAATTACATTATTAAAAGTTGAGGATAATTGCGTTTTTTTAAATCTTGATGGTGCGTGCAGAAATTGTCCCGCAATCCAATTAACATTGAAAGGGTTTGTCGAACGAGTCATAAAAGATAAATTCCCCGAGGTAAAACAAGTAATTTTGCAAAAAAGAAAATAAATATGTTCGTCGAAACACTTGCAAAACTCGATTATTCCCTCCGTCCAATTACAACAAAACTTCCTCCATTTTACATAATTCATATATATTCTTTTGGACGACGATGGTTTTTGAATAGATTATACAATTCCCCTCCAAAAGAAAAAATTGCTATTCCCAAACAGTATAATCAGAAAATTCTTGACATCGAATTTCAATCTCCAATTTTCAACGCAGCGGGGATTTTCAAAGAAGGATTGGGATACGAATTGGCTTATAGACAAGGTGCGGGTGCATTTCTAACCGGTACAGTCACGCCAACGTATCGCAAGGGCAATCGCAAAAATGGATTTTATCTGCCCTTTATTCCCTTACCAAATTCAGGTACAGCATTGAATTGGCTTGGACTTCCAAATGATGGTTTTGAGGAAATTGCCCGTCGTGTGCAAGATATTGAAAAACATAGCGGTTGTCCAATTGGTGTAAGCATAGCAGCGGACCCAAACTCTAAAGGATTAGAAGCATTGAATGGTGTGTTGCGTGGGTTTGAAATATTTAGCACTACACAAACTGATTTTATTGAATTGAATGAAAGCTGTCCAAATGTTCCGCACGAACATTCAGAAAATTCTAGTTCACTTATTGATGAAAAACTTATTGAACGTTTGGAATGGATTAGTACTAATTTTTTGAAAAAACGTAAGCGTCATCTGCCCGTTATCGTGAAATTCTCTGTTGATACACTGTATGAGCAAGTTCCCGAACTTGTTCGATTATTAGTGTATCTTGGATTTGACGGTGTCAATTTTGGAAATACCTCTACTGATTATAATTATTATTCACAATTTCTAAAAGGCAGAGAAAAGCAAAATTTCCAATATTTTACTCAAAAATTTGGTGGGGGATTTAGCGGTGAATTGTTGAAAAGCAGATCATTGGAATTATGTAAAATTGCAAATCATACTTTGACGCAACTCAATACAAAAGATGAATTTATAGTAATTAGAACAGGTGGTATATCAACAAAAGAAGATATACAAGAGTCTTTTGAAAATCAAATTTTACTCAATCAATGGTTTTCGGGATATTTTGACAATTTTGCAAAATATGGGCATAATCTCTATTCAAAGATTTTACCATAGTTCGATATTGGAAAACTGATTTTTATTGAATTAATTTCAGAAGTGAAATCATTTCCATAGCAGACATCGCTGCCTCAAATCCCTTATTTCCTTGCTTTGCGCCTGCTCGGTCAATTGCTTGCTCAATATTATCAGTTGTCTGGACACCAAAAATCACAGGCACGCCTGTTTGCAAATTAATTTGAGCAATACCTTTTGCTACTTCGCTTGCAATATAATCAAAATGAGGTGTCTCGCCACGTATTATAACGCCAAGCGAAATCACTGCATCATAATTTTTGCTTTCAGCAAATTTTTGAGCAATTAATGGTATTTCATAAGCCCCTGGTGTGTATGCAATTGTGATATTATCATCTGCTACATTGTGGCGGTGCAGTGCGTCCAATGCCCCATCAAGCAATTTTGTAGTAATAAAATGATTGAAACGTGATACTACTATTGCAAACCGCTTGTTTTCTGCTTGAAATTGACCTTCAATAATTCTTGCCATTATTTAAAACTCTATAAATTATAGAATTCAAAATTAACAAAATAAAAATAATTAATTTCAGTTATTCAATAAATTGATATTTAATTGATTTCTTGTAATTTGGATGATTTAATAATTTAGCAATTGCTATTCGGTCTAATTAATTTGTTAAATTCATTATAAATTAAATATAAATTAGTCAATGGCAATAATTTTTTATAAATTACTCTAATTTTTATGGCAGATATTTTAAAAGCAATTATCCTTGGTATTGTCGAGGGATTTACAGAATTCCTTCCTATTTCTTCAACGGGGCATCTAATTTTAGTAAATCAATTTATTGGTTTCCCTAATGAATTTGAAAAAACATTCGATATTGTAATTCAGTTTGGCGCAATACTTGCAATTATTGTGCTTTATTGGAATAGATTGAATCCATTTATCGGCGACACTGCAAAAAAAACTCAAACGTTCGAATTGTGGAAAAAAATAATTGTGGCTCTTGTTCCCGCAATTTTAATCGGTGGAACACTCGGTGGTATAGTTGAAGAGAAGCTTTTCAATCCTTATGTCGTTGCAACTGCTTTATTGATTGGTGGCATTATACTTTTGATTATTGAATCAACCAAAAGAAAAACAAAATTCCATTCAATTACACAATTAAGTTATACAACTGCTCTTGCAATTGGCTTTATTCAAACACTTGCAATGATACCTGGCACATCGCGGTCGGCAGCAACAATAATTGGGGCAATGCTGCTTGGATGCTCGCGAGTTATATCTGCCGAATTTTCATTTTTCCTCGCTGTTCCCACAATGCTTGCAGCATCTGTATATTCCTTATATAAACACGGTATGAATTTGACAGGCAATGAATATTTGACGCTTGCTGTAGGATTTATTGTTTCGTTTATTGTAGCTTACTTTGTTGTTGCGGGATTTATGAAATTCATTAGCACAAAGGATTTCAAAGTGTTTGGTTGGTATCGCATAGTACTTGGTATTGTCGTGCTCTTATTCTTTTTGCTATAATTTGGAAATTTTACTTATTTTTGTTATTTAAATAATCAAAATTATATGGATTTCAAAGAAGCGGATTTACCAGGCATTGGCAAAAAATTCACTGTCAAAACATCATATAATCAAATTCTTCGTATAATTATACATTTTACAGGGAAGCGTGAGATTTTTATTTATGAAAATGAAGATGAGGATGCAATTTATGACCTTGAATTGAGCGAAGATGATGCCAGCTTGATTGGTTCGATTTTGATGGGCACTTATTTTAAACCCGAACAAGAAAAGCAAAAAGAACTCATTCTTTCAAAATTATCAATTGAGTGGGTGGAAGTTCCTAAAAATAATAAGCTTGCGAATTGTTCTATTCTCGATAATCAAATTCGCAAAAAAACAGGGGTTACAATCATCGCAATAATACGTGGGAAAAATATAATACTCAATCTTGAACCAACTGAAGTAATTCGGGAAGGTGATACTTTGGTTATTGTTGGTACAAGCGATAAAACCGAACAATTCAAAAAAGAATTTAATCTGAATGAATGAAATCAGCCTCATACTTATTCTTGGCATTTCGGGTATTGTTTTATTTGTTGCGAATGCTTTAAGCAAGTTAATAAAATTACCCGTTATAGTTTTTTATATACTTGCAGGTATTGGCGTTGGATTTATAATTGACATAGAGAACATTTCTGAATACATATTTCAATTTGGGTTAATTATACTTTTTTTTTATATTGGAATGGATTTCAATTTAGAAAAAGTATTTACATCTTCAAAAAAGATATACAAAACGGGATTGATTGATATATTATTAAACTTTATTTTAATTTATATAATTTTTATATTGCTTGACTATAATTTCCTTACAGCTTTTGCAATAGCAGGGATAACTTACGCAACTTCATCGGCAATTGCGACAAAGATTATCATAGATAACAAACGAATTGTTAATCCTGAGACTGACTTTATATTATCTTTAATGGTATTTGAGGATATTGTAGCACCGATTTTGCTTGCACTGATTACAGGATTTTCAACAAATTCAGACATATCAATAATTAGTTTCTTCGGGATTCTATTAAAAATTATCATTGCATTCGCTGTCGTTATCATACTATCAAAGCTATTTGCAAAAAAAATGAGTAATTTCATTTCTCGCTATATTTCCGATGAAATAATTGTTATGTTTGTAATTGGCGGAATGTTTTTGTTTGCAGGATTAACTCAGCATTTTCATCTTTCAGAAGCATTGGGTGGATTCTTATTTGGAATGTTTGTAGCGGAGACAGGTAAATCTTTTGAATTCGAGCGTATGCTTTTGCCTGTTCGTGATTTCATTATAGCATTGTTCTTTTTAACTTTTGGAGCTGTTGTAGCAGCAAAAGCAGATTTTGATATAGCATTTTTATATCCATTAATCATTCTTTTATGTGCTTCTATAGTTGGCAAATTCCTTACAGGATATTTTGGTGGAAAACTTTGGGGGTTATCAAATCACCGCTCAATGATAGCAGGATTAAGTTTAATCCCGCGAGGGGAATTTTCAATAGCAATATTAAACCACGTTCCCGTTGCAATTTATCCATTTGCTGCATTATTTATATTAATCTTATCCATAATAGGCACAATCATATCATTCTTCGCCGATAAAATCGTAAAAAGAAAAAAAGTATAAAGCAGATACGAGATTTTGAACTCCTTTAAATACATAGCAAAAGCTTCCTCACCGAGGTATTATCATTTTAAATATCTAAATTAATAAAATTATCTTATTACTATCATTCTTTTCTTAAAAACATATAATTTTGTAATTTTGAATTAATTAGAATGTATATTTTTGATAATTTTATAGCAAACGTAGGAGGATTCAATTGAGAAAAGTTCTTGGAAGAATAATATTAGTTGTGGTGACTATTATTGCAGCAATTGCAATGCTTTTCCCCACATATCGCGCTTATCAATTGGAAAAAGTTCATAATCAATATGTCTTACGAGCAAAACACGCAAAAACCCCTGCTGATTCGCTTGCAATTATGGAAGCGTTTAAAAAATCATACGGCTCATCATATCAATCAGCAAAGAAATCTCAATTGAAATTGGGACTTGATTTACGCGGTGGTATGTATGTGACACTTGAGGTTGATGTGCCCAAATTGATTGAGGAGAGTGCTTCAAAAGAAACTATTGATGAAACTTTTGAGGAGGTTATCGCAAAAACAAAACAAGAGGCAGCCAATACAGGTGGCGATGTGATTGATATTTTTGTGAAAAATTTTAATCAAATTGCACGACCTAGAGGGAAATCCTTAATTTCTTATTTTGATTTTGGGAATATTCGAGATTTAACAGATGACAAAATTATTGATAAATTGCGTGAAGACCAGAAAAACGCTATTGACCAGGCTCTTGAGGTCATCCGCACGCGTATTGACCAATATGGTGTCGCCGAACCTACAATTCAGAAACAAGGTTCAAGTAGAATAGTATTGGAATTACCTGGCGTCTCGAATACAGAAGAAATGAAAAGCTTACTTCAAACAACTGCACGATTGGAGTTTAAACTCGTAAAAAATAACAAGCAAATCGTTGAATTCTTCTATCGTGTAGATGAATTCCTTAAAGCTCATAAAACAGGAGCTACATCAGCCGACACTGCTGCAACTGCTCAACAAATTGCACAAGCAAAAGCCGATTCTGCAAAAAAGATTGCACAAGCAAAAGCCGATACTTTAAAGCAAAAGACTGATACAAGCAAAATTGCCACTGATACCACAAAAATTTCAGATACAACAAATCCTTATGCAGGATTAACACAAGAAGAAGCAAGCCGCAAATATATTGAAGATCATCCTTTTACACGTCTTTTTGCTACTTATTATTCTAATCCTCAGCAACCAAATGGACAAACCGTCCCTGTATATTATACACAGAGCAATTTCCCCGAGGGTGAATATATCTTTAGAATTCTTGAAGACTCAATTCCTAAAATGCAAGAAATTCTAAACAGACCTGAAATCAAATCTATGATGCCTGCTGAACTTGAAATTGCCTATGATGCGAAACCCGAGCAAACAAAACAAGCCGATATCAAAATCTATGGTTTTTATGCATTAAAGAAAGATCCTGAACTTACAGGGGATGTCATTACAGATGCACGCGCAACGTTCGACCCAACAAATAATGCCCCTATGGTATCTATGACAATGAATTCCGAAGGAGCGGAGCGATGGGCAACAATCACGGGTGCAAATCTGAAAAAGCGTATTGCTATAGTGCTTGATGGTCGAGTTTATTCAGCTCCCGTTGTTCAATCGAAAATTACAGGAGGAAGTTCGCAAATTACAGGGATGGCAAATACAGAAGAAGCACACTTGCTGGAAATTGTTTTAAAGGCTGGTGCTCTCAAAGCACCCGTTGAAATAATTGAAGAAAGAATTGTTGGTCCGTCACTTGGCGAGGATTCTATCAGGTATGGAATTACAGCAAGTATTTTAGCTGCATTAGTAGTCATATTATTTATGGCTTTATATTATCACGAAGCCGGTATTGTCGCCGATATCGCTGTAATTTTAAATATAACTTTAATTTTTGGTGTATTGGCATCACTAGGTGGCACACTATCGCTGCCTGGCTTAGCTGGTATTATTCTGACACTTGGTATGGCTGTCGATGCAAATGTGCTTATATATGAACGAACTCGTGAAGAGCTTTCCAAAGGCAGAAGTCTCAAATCTGCGATTGACGAGGGATTTAGCAAGGCTTTAAGCGCTATTATTGACTCAAATGTCACAACATTTATCACGGGTCTGATTTTGTATTTTCTAGGCAGCGGTCCCATCAAGGGATTTGCTTTAACATTGATGATTGGTATCATCGGCACTTTATTTACAGCAATTCTCATATCACGCTCTTTAATTGAAATTGCTCTTCAAGCAGGATGGAAAAACTTTAACTTTGGTCAGAAAAAAACATTTTCAAGTATATAATAAAGGTGAAATAAATGCAATTTTTTGGTAAAACAAATATAGATTTTGTAAGCTCAAGGGGGTTTTGGATAATATTTTCAATATCCATTATAGTAATAGGTTTAGTTTTAGCATTTGTATTCCCCCCCAAATTTGGTATAGATTATACAGGTGGGACCGAGATAGCTTTGGGATTTAGCAAAAATATCCAAACCTCACAAGTGCGTAACTCAATTGAAAAAATTGGCTACAAAAACGCAGAAATTAAATCATATGGCGAAGCAAATCAATTTCTAATAAGGGTTCAGGATTTTGGGGATGTTCAAACAAAATTGCTTACAGAATTGCAAAAGGATTATCCAGATAATAATATCACAGTTCTGAAAGTTGATAAAATTGGTGCAAAGATCGGGGCTGAAATGCGTTTGGGAGCCTTCCTTGCTGTATTACTTGCTGTTGTTGCAATGCTTATCTATATAGGCTTCCGATTCGAGTTCATTTTTGGTATGGGCGCTATTATCGCTCTAATCCATGATGTGTTTGTGGTTATCTCGTTCATTATTATCTTTGATGCCCTTGGAATAATGGACCTTGAAATTACACAGAATATTCTGGCAGGTATTTTAACTGTTATCGGCTATTCTATTAATGATACGGTGATTATTTTCGATAGAGTCCGAGAAAATCGTGAGCTACATAAAGGTATGAACTTTATCAAATTAGTAAATATGAGTATCAATGAAACATTAAGTAGAACTGTAAATACTGTGCTAACTGTTGTTTTAACATTGACTGTTCTTTTGATATTTGGTGGTCCTGTACTCGAAGGATTTGCTTTTACTATGTTGGTTGGTATTTTAACAGGGACATATTCCTCAGTTTATATAGCAACAAACTTTGTGATTTGGTATATGGAAAAAGTGCAAAAGCAAGATCTCGAAACAGGTTGGCGTGAAGATAAATTAAAAGAAAAACAATTAAAAGCAAGCCTTGCAAAATGAGTGATAAATTCTCGAATTTAGAGATAATTGATTCAAATAGGGGTATTGCAGCGATGCAAGCCCCTGAGAATTTATTAGGCGGAGAAAGCAATTTCGAATTATCAACAATCATAGATGGAATAAATAATCAAATCATCCATATATTTGCTCTTGACTTGAGCAATGTTACTGCTATTAATAGCTCAGGGCTTGGCAGCTTGATTGCTGCAAATCGCATTCTTACTGCAAAAAATATTAAATTTATTATAGTAAATCCTTCTAATAAAGTTCGAGAAATTTTATCTATTACTCATCTCGATAAGGTATTTAATTTTGCAAATGATTATTCTGCAATATAATAATACACAATTATCTTATTTATTCAATATTTTGAATTTTCTTTTTTATAATAAATAAATAAAATTATGTCTGTTACAGTTATTTTGGGAACGCAATGGGGAGACGAAGGCAAGGGCAAAATTGTCGATCTTCTTAGCGATAGTTATGATATAGTTGCACGTTATCAAGGCGGTGCTAATGCAGGCCATACAGTTGTAATTAATGGAAAGAAATTTATATTGCATCTAATTCCATCAGGTATTTTGCACCCAAATACAATTTGTGTGATTGGTAATGGTACCGTAATTGACCCTGATGCTTTAATAAATGAAATTAATACTCTTGAGCAAGAAGGTATTGAAGTTAAGAACCGTTTGCTCATTTCTCATAAGGCTCATCTGATTATGCCTTATCATAAGCTGATTGATACATTATCCGAATCTTCACGCTCGCAGAAGGCAATTGGCACAACAGGACGTGGTATCGGGCCAGCTTATATTGATAAATTTACACGTGTTGGCATTCGTATTGTGGATTTACTTAATAAAGAAGAATTTGCTGCAAAATTGCGTTTTAATATCAATGAAAAAAATAATATATTAAAAACATTGTATCATAGCGATGAACTCAATATTGATGAAATAATTGATAAATATCTTGAATTTGACAAAATTATTGACCCATATATAAAAGATACAACAACATATTTAAATCAAGCAATTGCTGACGGGAAGAACATACTTGCAGAAGGAGCTCAAGGTGCAATGCTCGATGTCGATCACGGAACATATCCATTCGTGACAAGTTCTAATCCTACAGTAGGAGGTGCTTGTACAGGGTTGGGAATACCCCCAACTGCTATTAATCGAATTATTGGAGTTGTAAAAGCATATTCTACTCGTGTAGGTAATGGTCCTTTCCCAACTGAGCAATGTGATGAAAATGGGGATAAATTGCGAAAGTACGGTGATGAATTTGGTTCAACCACAGGCAGACCAAGACGTTGTGGGTGGCTTGATTTATTTGCATTAAAATATTCGGCAATGATTAATGGGTTCGATGATATTGCATTAACGAAAATTGATGTATTGACAAATTTTGACACAATCAAAGTTTGTACAGGATATAAATATCAAGGAAAAGATTTAAAAAGCTATCCTGCTGATAATCAAACACTTGAGCAAGTCGAATGTCAATATATTGAAATGCCATCTTGGAAATCCATTCCAAAGAATATTACTCAATACGAAGAATTGCCATTCGAAATGAAGCAATATATTGAGTTCATTGAGCAATATCTTGGCAAGCGAGTTTGCTTGATTTCCACTGGCCCTGGCAGGGATGAGATAGTATATAAATAGAAAATTTGAAGTGTTTTGAACCTACGACTTAAGTCGTAGGTTCAACCTGTAATGTAAGGGCAATTCTGTAGGGGCAATTCATGAATTGCCCCTACGCAGAGACACGCGCACCTGTCTCTACGGAATGCAATAGAGGGCTTAAGCCCTCTGCAAGAGTGCATCTACAAGAATTTATTCTTCACCAGGATGGTGAAGCCATATAAACAGTAGCATAAGCGTCCCCGCTTGTGCAAATTTCACAGTTGTAAAGACGCCATATATGGCGTCTCTACAGTGAGGAGATAGATGCTTACTATTTTGAACCTACGACTTAAGTCGTAGGTTCAACCTGTAATGTAAGGGCAATTCTGTAGGGGCAATTCATGAATTGCCCCTACGCAGAGACACGCGCACCTGTCTCTACGGAATGCAACAGAGGGCTTAAGCCCTCTGCAAGAGTGCATCTACAAGAATTTATTCTTCACCAAGATGGCTCAATAACATAAGTAAAGCTACCGTAAATGGGATCTCTACGCTACACAATATTACTTGGCATATTCCAAAACTGTTCTTATCATCTCTTTGGTATATACACCGTTTGTGCCAAATTTCTTTGCTATTTCGGAAAGATTATCAACTAAGTAAGGTATATCTTGTTCGGGTATATTGCCTTGCGAAAGAGTCACAGGCGTCCCAATTTTCTGATACCATTGCTTAAGTGCTTCAATTCCATTATCTGCACCATCAATATTGAATACATTTTTTGCAAAGCGTTCTAATCGTTCAGGATAATATTGCTTTTGCCATCGCATCCAAGCAGGAACAACAATCGACAAACCTGCACCGTGGGCGATCCCATATTCAGCCGAAAGTTTATGCTCAATAAAATGAGTATCTGTTCTATTATTCTCTACTCCACAGAATGTTGTGAAATTCAAAGCTTGTGTTGCTGACCAGGCAAATTCAGCTCGCGCATTATAATCATTAGGATTGTTTAGCAAAATCTCGGTTGTGCGAATTACCGTTCGCTGTATATTCTCAATATATCCTGCATTATATTGTGGCAAATAAGTCGCAGAAAAATATAAATCTAAACAATGAGCAAATATGTCTGCGGCTGAATATGCCAAATAATTATTTGGTACAGTCGCTTGTAATTCGGGATTTATGACTGATACCGTTGGATAAGTTGCTCGCCCGTGCATTCCGAATTTTTCTTTAGTATTTTCATTTGTTATAACAGCAAAATTATTCATCTCGCTACCTGTTGCTGCAAGTGTCATTATATCAAATATTTTCAAAGCATCATCTGCTGATTTATTTTTTATAAAGAAATCCCACACATCACCATCATATTTTACTCCCGCAGCAATTGCTTTGGCTGAATCAAGCACAGATCCACCACCAACAGCAAGAACCCCTTTAACATTATTCGATTTTGCTAATTCTATGCCCTCATTTACTTTGCTTAACACAGGATTGCTTTGTACACCACCCAACTCGACAAATTTAATATCAAATTCCGTAAGGGATTTTGCAACTTTATCAAAAAGACCGTCTTGCTTAATTCGTTCCGAACCATAAACAAGCAAAAGATTGGATACGCCATACTGGGATATATATTTCCCGATATTATTTTCTTTTCCACGTCCGAATTCAATCCGCGTTGGATTATAAAAAGAGAAATTATTCATAAGTTAAATTTTTTTTGTTAAAATAAATTATAATAGACGGTTCTCCCATTTGCAAATTTCTAATTGAAGATATATAATGTATATTTCCATTTTAAATTAGAACTGTATTAATAAATGCAATTTTAAATAGCGCTATTATTTTCAATTATTATTTTGTTTTTAAAAACAATTTTTGCTTTATTCAATATTAATTTATTAATTTTGAATTAATTAGTCACACTTATTTAGGAAATAAAGAATTATGAAACGTCTTTTATTTTACTTTGTTTTTGCATTCTTACTGTGTTCAAATTTGTTATTTGGACAGAACCACATCACAAATTCTGGCCTCTCCAATGAAAAAAAGGAACTGATTGACCAACTTACCGTTGCGGGGACTGCCACGGACTATATCGCTATATTGCAGATAGACAACAGAACTCCATCGGTAAGGAATAACTCTTGGGAAATCAACGTAACTGCCGGAACGGTCAAGGATAATGTTACTAAAACTGACATAACGCTTTCTGGGCTCCCGTCGGGGCTTGACTATACTGCTGCAAAAGGTACGGGGAACACCATTGTTATCACACTCACTGGTACTGCAAACGCTGCACTTTCATCTGACAAGCCGATTACGGCTACCATCAAGGGCAGCGCCGTCACCGAATCAGGTGCTCAGGCTTCTACGGGCATAACACTCAAGTTGCGGTTCATTTACACGGTAAATAGTTTTGTAATTACCGACGAGGGCGAGAGCAATTTTATTCAATCGCTAATAGACTCAGGATGTACAAACTTATATGGTGCATTGACCTATTTATACGATCATTTACCCGCTGGAGCTCCGACGGATTTGTCTTCACGCATGGATAGCCTGATTAAAACAATAGAATCTTGCAATTTAAGCAGTGAAGTATACACCGCTTCTTTGAATGATTTCACAGGAGGCAACAGTCCGGTAGGTATCAACGCCGATGGGACATATATTCGAGCCGATTTCTCTGTCTCTGACTATTCCGGAGAGAAATACACGACATACGACGGCAACGCAAAGTATACTTATCCCTTGGATTTCTCGCAGGACTGTATTTATATAGGATCTAATATTATTGATGATGGCGGTGTGGAAATCGAAATTAATTACCTTGCTTTTGCCATTGCGTGGTCGGATGAAGAATCTGCACACATCACTGTTGCGGGGACTGCCACGGACGATGTCGCTATATTGCAGATAGACAACAGAACCCCATCGGTAAGGAATAAGTCCTGGGAAATCAACGTAACTGCCGGAACGGTCAAGGCGAATGTTACTAAAACCGACATAACGCTTTCTGGGCTCCCGTCGGGGTTTGACTATATGGTTGCCAAAGGTACAGGTAACTCTATCGTTATCACTCTGACAGGCAAAGCAAACACTACACTTTCATCTGACAAGACGATTACGGCTACCATCAAAGGCAGTGCCGTCACCGAATCAGGTGCTCAGACTTCTACGGGCATATCGTTACAACTATGGTATGGCGGGCCGGGGACGACTGTAGTTTTGAGCAACGAGGAAGGCGGGTTGATTGATCAATTGATTGCAGATGGGTATGGGGATTCAAACCTATATGAAACCTTAAATATGTTACAGGACAGTTCTCATGGTCTGATTACGGATAAGTTTATGGAAATACTTGCCGCCTGTCCTGCGGGGAGCGAGATATTTACAGCACCATTGAACAACTATACGGGCTTAAACAACCCTGTGGGAATCAATACAGATGGAACGCTTACAATCGTTCCGATTTTTGGACGCAATTATTATGGAAAAACGGGATATTCCAACTATCCTACGACGCTTGTTCCAGTGGGTCTGAATTTTATCGCAGCTGATAGTCCGGAGTATTACATTGATGCAGGTTCAAGTGACGTTGGGGGCGTCAACACATACTATTATGCTTTTGCCATTGCGTGGTCGCCCTCCGATACCTTTACCGTTGCGGGGACTGCCACGGACTATATCGCTATATTGCAGATAGACAACAAAACCCCATCGGAAAGGAATAACTCTTGGGAAATAAATATCACTAAAGGAACTGTAAAGAGCAATATCTCATCTGCCGATATAACGCTCAACGGACTTCCCGATGGCATAAGTTTCACAGTAGTAAAAGGTGTAGAAAATAGCATTGTTATAGAACTTACAGGGGAATCAAATATTGCATTGAATGCTGATAAAACAATTACAGCAATCATAAAAGGAAGCGCAGTCTCTGAATATGGAGCAAACAATTCTCAAGAGATACCATTGCTTTTATGGAATGTTGGCGAAGCAACTACTTTTGTAATGACAAACGAGGGCGGACTTATCGACAGGCTCATCGCAGCGGGGAATGGGGACAAGAATATATATGATATTATGGAATTATTAAAGCCTGTGACAAACGGAATAATTTCCAACCGCTTTATGCAAATACTTGCATCTAATGACGTAGGGAGTAAATTATTCACAACCAATTTGAATGATTGTGCAGGAGCAAACAATCCAATCTGCATCAATGCTGATGGTACTATTTTAATAAATCCAATCTTAGGGAGTCAGTATGTTCATCAAGGTGGATTTATTTTGCTCGATACATATCTTCAAGGTGTAGGTAAATTTTATATAACCACCCCATCGGACGAATCAAATTTGATTGATGCAGGAACTAATGAAAATGGAATTCCGTACAAAGGCTTTGCAATTGCCTGGAAACCCAATCCTGATACAGCACAAACTGTTGTGATGACCAATGAAGGAGGATTAATAGATAGCCTAATTGCAGCAGGATATGGTGATACAACTGTTTATAATGTTCTGGTTATGTTAGCACCTTTATCGGGAGGTGTAATTACAAATGAACTTCTACAAAAAATTAAAGGAAATAATGACTACTTCACTGAAGTATTAGTTCAACCTTTAAAGACTTTTGGCGGTAGCAATAATCCTGTTTGTATCAGTACAGATGGCAAATTAACAATCAATAATATATTTGGAAAAGATTATTACAAGCGTGAAGGATTCGCAACATATCCTGAGCAATCGGGGGCATCTGTCTCATTTACTTATGCAATAAGCCCTGAATATTACATAGATGCGGGATGGTTTCAGATGAGGGAAGATACAATTTATTATCGTGCTAATGTAATAATATGGAAAGACACAACAACAGTGGGTGTAAATAATGATGACAATTATAATAACATCATATTCCCAAATCCCGCAAATTCTTTAATTAATGTTCCATTTTATATCGGGTGGGAATACCAAATTTATGACGTGCTTGGCAATTGCGTGCAAACTGGAGCGATAGAATCAAACAAAATTAACATCAGCAGTTTGTCAATTGGTTTTTATACTATTCGATTTTTCAAGGGAGATAGGCAAGTAGTTGTGAAGATGATGAAGGAATAGGTTTTGTAGATTGTGATTATAGGGGCGATTTATGAATCGCCCTTATAGAACAGAATGCACTTACGATTGGAGTGCTTAATTTCATATTAATATTTTTTCATAATCATTTATTAACTTATAATAAAGAAAGTTTTGTTAATTTTGAAAATTACTTCCAAAAGAATTATGGAAATTTGAAATTAATATAAATTTATTTTAATTATAAGGAAAATATATGTCAGAAAAAAGATTTATAACAGTCGATGGCAATGAAGCGGCAGCTTATACTGCTTATCGATATAGTGAAGTTATAGCAATTTATCCAATCACACCTTCATCGCCAATGGGTGAATTTTCAGATGAATGGGCATCGAAAGGAATAAAAAATATTTGGGGGACAGTCCCTACAGTTTATGAAATGCAAAGTGAGGGAGGCGCAGCAGGTGCCGTTCACGGTGCATTACAAGCAGGTGCATTAACGACAACTTTTACAGCATCTCAAGGTTTATTGCTGAAAATACCAAATATGTATAAAATTGCAGGAGAGCTAACACCTACTGTATTTAATATATCAGCTAGGACATTATCATCTCATGCATTATCAATTTTTGGAGACCATAGCGATATAAATGCTGCTCGTCAAACAGGTTTTGCATTCCTTGCGTCAAGCAATGTGCAAGAAATTATGGATATGGGAGCAATTGCCTGGGCTTCAACATTACGTTCGCGAATTCCATTTCTGCATTTTTTTGATGGTTTCAGAACATCACACGAAGTGCAAAAAATCGAAGTGCTAAGCGACGATGTACTTCAACAGATGGTGGATTATGAGCTAGTAAAAGCACATCGTGAGCGTGCTTTATCACCTGACCATCCCGTATTGCGTGGAACAGCACAAAATCCTGATGTTTTTTTCCAGAATCGTGAAACAATTAATAAGTTCTATGAAGATTGTCCTGATATAGTTCAAGAAGAAATGGACAAATTTGCACACTTGACAGGTAGACAATATCATTTATTTGATTATTTTGGAGACCCAAATGCAGAAGATGTCATAGTAATTATGGCATCAGGTGGGGATGTTGCTCGCTCGACAATAGATTATTTAAACACAAAACTTGCCAAGAAAGTTGGGGTTGTGCTTGTGCATCTTTATCGTCCTTTCAGTATCAAACATTTTGTTTCTGTACTTCCTAAAACAACTAAAAATATCGCTGTGCTTGACAGAACAAAAGAAGCAGGCAGCACGGGCGAACCATTATATCTTGACGTCGTTGATGCTATTTATGAAGCAATGCAAGATGGAAGAGCTCCATTTGATAAAATGCCAAAGATTATTGGGGGACGTTACGGATTATCTTCTAAAGAATTTACACCCGCAATGGTAAAATCAATTTTTGATAATTTAAATAATCCAAAACCCAAAAAGCACTTTACAGTTGGAATTAAAGATGATTTGAATTTCACAAGTTTAGATTTCGACCCATCTTTTAATATAGAATCTGATAAAGTATTTCGTGGTTTATTCTATGGATTGGGTTCTGATGGAACAGTGGGTGCAAATAAAAATTCAATCAAGATAATTGGTGAAAATACTGATTTTTATTGCCAAGGTTATTTTGAATATGATTCTAAAAAGTCAGGTTCAATTACAATTTCGCATTTGCGATTTGGTCCTGAGCCAATCCGTTCACCCTATAAAATTACTCACGCTAATTTTGTTGCATGCCATCAAACGGTATTTCTCGAAAAATATGATTTGATAAAAGATTTGATACCAAATGGTGTATTTTTGCTGAATACTCCATTTCCAGAAGATAAGGTTTGGGACAGTTTGCCAAAATCTCAACAAGAGCAAATTATAAAGAAGAATATAAAAGTATATGCAATAGATGCTCAGAAGGTTGCTGAGGACAGCGGGATGGGTCGCCGAATTAATACAATTATGCAAACCTGCTTTTTTGCCATATCAGGCGTTTTACCAAAGGAGCAAGCAATAGAAGAAATAAAGAAATCAATTCGCAAGACATATGGAAGGAAGGGCGAACACATTGTACAAATGAATTTAGACGCTGTGGATAATACACTTGCTAATTTATTTGAAATTCCTGTACCTTCAACTGTTACATCGAAATGGGACACATTACCACCCGTTGCACCAAATGCGCCTGAATTTGTTAAAAAAGTTGAAGGAGAAATAATAGCATTAAAAGGTGATAATCTACCTGTAAGCGTATTTCCCATTGATGGGACTTGGCCCACTGCAACTTCCCAATATGAAAAGCGAAATATTGCCTTGGAAATTCCCGTATGGGACGAATCAATTTGCATCCAATGCGGAAAATGTACGCTTGTTTGCCCACATGCATCAATTCGTATAAAAGTATACGACCCGAAATATTTGGAAAATGCACCTGCAACATTTAAATCAGTGCCCTCAAAAGACTATAAAGGGGAAATTTACTCAATTCAAATTGCCCCTGAAGATTGTACAGGATGCAAAGTATGTGTAGAATCTTGTCCCGTCACGGATAAGAAGAATCCAAAGCATAAAGCATTAGATATGCATCCGCAGGTACCATTGCGAGAGCAGGAAAAGATAAATTGGGATTTCTTCCTTTCGATTCCCGAGAAAGATCGTTCTTCAATACAATATACAAATATTCGGCAGCAACAAATTCAAAGACCATTATTTGAATTTTCAGGTGCATGCGCAGGTTGTGGGGAAACTCCATATTTAAAGATTGTATCTCAAATGTTTGGTGACCGGACAATTATCGCAAATGCAACGGGATGCTCATCAATTTATGGTGGAAATTTACCGACAACTCCCTGGGCAAAAAATCATGATGGTCGCGGTCCCGCTTGGAATAATTCATTATTCGAAGATAATGCAGAATTCGGACTTGGAATGCGTCTAGCAATTGATAAGCAAGAGGATATTGCTCGCAATTTAGTAGTAAAATTTACCGATGTGCTTGGACAAGATTTTGTAGATCAGTTATTAAATTCTAATCAGAAAAGCGAGGAAGAGATTGCTAATCAAAGAAATCGAGTAGCAATTTTGAAAGAAAAATTGAAAGGAATAGATTCACCCGATGCAAAGCGGTTGTTGGATGTTGCAGATTATCTTGTAAGGAAATCAGTATGGATTATAGGGGGTGATGGTTGGGCTTATGATATTGGCTACGGCGGTTTGGACCACGTTCTTGCCTCAGGCAAAAATGTAAATATTCTTGTGCTCGATACTGAGGTTTATTCCAATACAGGCGGTCAGATGTCGAAATCGTCTCCAATTGGTTCAATCGCAAAATTTGCTGCGAGTGGCAAACCTACTCCAAAAAAGGATCTCGGGATGATGGCTATGGCTTATGGAAATGCTTATGTTGCATCTGTAGCATTTGGTTCGAATGATGCTCAAACTCTTAAGGCAATTGCTGAGGCTGAAGCTTATGATGGCCCATCTATTATTATTGCTTATAGTCATTGCATTGCACATGGCATAGATATGGAACATCCTTTGTCAGTACAAAAAGCATTGGTCGATTCAGGGCAGTGGGTATTGTATAGATATAATCCAAATAATAAATTGGTTGGCAAAAATCCATTAACTCTTGATAGCAAAGCACCCAAAATCCCTGTTTCCCAGTACCTTGATTTAGAAACACGTTTTAAAATGCTAAGCAAAATTAATCCTGAAGGATATAAGAAATTCTATGCTGAAGCTCAAGAATTTGTTAATGAAAGATATAAATATTATACATATCTTGCCCAACGCGATTACTCAGAATATGCTCGCCAAACCGATAGTAATCCTACACATATAGAAGGAGCAAAATAATGGATATCAAAGCAAAATATTTAGGGTATGAATTGCAATCGCCATTTGTACTTTCTGCTTCACCAATTAGTCAAAATATTGATAATCTTGTTAAATTAAATGACTTAGGTATCGGCGCTATTGTCCTTCATTCGCTTTTCGAGGAACAACTAATTGATGAGCAACTTGAATTAGAATATCATTTAACTCATGGCACAGAAAGTTTTGCCGAAGCTCAGTCGTTTTTCCCAAATTATGACGAGTTCCGCTTCGAACCCGATGAATATCTTGAACTTATTCGTAAAGCTAAGGAAAGAACAAATGTACCTATTATCGGTAGCCTCAATGGAACAACTTTGGGAGGATGGATTAGTTATGCTAAGGAAATGGAAGAAGCCGGCGCTGATGCTATTGAATTAAATATTTATAATATTCCAACAGATTTTGCACTGCAAGGTGATGAGATTGAAGATACATATGTTCAAATATTTAGAGAAGTAAAAACAAAAGTGCATATACCTGTCGCAGCAAAGCTCAGCCCATTTTTCACAAATTTTGCAAATTTCGCAAAACGCCTTGATTATGCAGGTGCAAATGCTCTTGTACTTTTCAATAGATTCTACCAACCTGATATAAATATCGATACTCTTGAGGTTGAACCCAAAGTTTCATTAAGTACGTCAGCAGATAATCGTGTCGCTTTACGTTGGATTGCAATGCTCAAAGGAAGGATTAATTTAGATCTGGCAGCAACAGGTGGTATATTAAAAGCAGAAGATGCAATTAAGGCATTGCTAGCTGGTGCAAATGTTGTGGAGATGTTTTCAATTTTTGCGTGGAGTGGTATAGATTATTTGACGACTCTTATAAATGATCTTCAGAAGTGGATGATGCTGAAAGAATATTCATCAGTTAGTGAATTTATAGGGACACTATCTCAAGAAAAAGTGCCAAATCCATCCGCGTATGAACGAGCGCAATATATGAAAGCATTGATGACTTATGAATTTCATTAATATTGGAGAAAAGCGAGAAAATAAAAGGACCTACAACTTAAAAATTGTAGGTCCTTATTTTTGATTTCTCAAATAGAGTTCTTGTTACTTATTTCTCTTATAGAAATCTTCCATAAGATTGGCAAGTGCTTCGACTGACGACATTGGGCAAGCATTATAGACAGATGCTCGCAATCCACCTACCGCGCGATGTCCCTTTAATCCAAGCATTTTATGAGCTTTAGCTTCCTCGAGGAATTTAGCTTCTAATTCGGGTGTAGGCAAATTCCATGTTATATTCATTAGTGAGCGATCTTCTTTATTTTTAATTCTTCCAATAAAGAAATCGGGATATGCATCAATGAGATCGTATATCATTTTTGCTTTTTTCTCATTTGTTTCTTGCATAGCTTTTAATCCACCATTCTTTTTGAGCCACTTCATTGTTTGGCTGACGACATAAATTGGAAGCACCGGAGGAGTATTATAAAGTGATTCTTTTTCGAGATGAGTCGAGTATTTCATCATAGTATATCCATCTTTGCGAGCTTTTTGTTCCACAAATGATTTCTTTACGACAATTACAGTGACACCTGCCGGTCCGACATTCTTTTGAGCACCTGCATAAATTAGTGATGCTTTGCTATAATCACGCTCCATTGCAAGAAAATCTGACGAATTATCTACAACCAAAGGGGTATTGCCTGTATCGGGCCATTTCTTCCATTCGCTTCCGTAAATTGTATTATTTGATGTAATATGAACATAATCAGCATTTGGTGATATTGTAAAATTTTTTGGAATATAGGAATAATTATCGTCCTTAGAAGTAGCGATAATATTTGTTTTGCCTGTCATTTGTGCTTCTTTGATTGCTTTGTCTGACCAATAACCTGTCGAAATATAATCTGCTTCGTTTTGCAAAAAATTGTATGGGACCATCGCAAATTGCAAACTTGCACCGCCACCAAGAAATAGCACTGAATATTCATCTTTTGATAAATTCATTAATGATAGTAAATCGCTTTCAGCTTCTTTGATTACTGCATCAAATGCCTTATCGCGATGGCTAACTTCCATAATTGAAACTCCAAGACCTGCAAAATCAATTACAGCATCTCGTGTTGCCTCAAGTACTTCAATTGGAAGTACTGCTGGACCAGCAAAAAAATTATGTGCTCTATTCATATTTATCCTTAAAAATTTAAATTGATAATTTATTAATTAACTGTATTTCAAAATTATGAAAATATTTTGTAATAAAGGATATTATAATTTTTAATTCTTATATTTGTAAATAAATTAAATTATTTACAATAATCCAAGACAATTTGTCTATCACTAAATGCTCGGCGTTCTCCGGCTATAATTTGATATTCTTCGTGTCCTTTCCCCGCGATGAAAATTATATCGTTTTCTTTTGAAAGTTCAATTGCACTATGAATTGCTTCTGCTCTATCAGGTATAATTGAGACTTTATTCTGCATTTCTATATTTATGCCTTCTAAAATATCATTAAAAATAGCCTGTGGGTCCTCATTTCTTGGATTATCATTCGTAATGATTACAAAATCTGAAAAATCGCAGGCAATTTTGCCCATCTTGGGCCTTTTGCTCTTATCTCTATTTCCACCACACCCAAATACACATATTATTTTTCCATCGACCGAATTAGCATTATGGATTTGCTTTAATGATTGCAATGCTTTTTCGAGTGCATCTGGGGTGTGTGCATAATCGATAATTGCTAAAGCCCCATTTGGAAGATCATATTTTTCCATTCTGCCTCGGGCGCCTGTTGCACTTTCTAAGCTTTTGCAGATCTCATTTGGCTCAAAACCAAGTTCAGATGCAATTACAAACGCCTGCGCAAGATTGTCAATATTGAATTTTCCAAGCAAAGGAGCTTGAATTTTGTATGTGATATTATTTTTCACAATATCACACTCTACACCTTTGAGTGATAATTTTTCATTTTTAATAGTATAATCAGCATCCGATTGCCTTCCTACTCTATAGATATGTTTTGCCTTACAATCCATAATGATATAATCAGCAAAAGGATCATCATTATTAATCACAGCAATTGCGTCGGGTTGCAAATTATCAAATAACATTTTTTTTGCTTTTGCGTAATTCTGTATCGTTTTATGATAATCCAAATGGTCAAGCGTAAGATTAGTAAAAGCAGCGGCGGTAAAATTTATACAATGCACTCGATGCTGCACAAGCGCATGGGAAGATACTTCCATTGAAACATATTCAATGTTTTGCTCGACGCATTGATTTAAATATCTAAATAACTCAAGAGATTCAGGAGTTGTATGAGATGCGGGAATTTTTTTGTTATCAATAAATATCCCTGTTGTGCCTATAATTGCTGTTTTTTTGTTGAAATATTGGAAAATATGATTTAAGAGAAATGTTATTGTTGTTTTGCCATTTGTGCCTGTAATGCCAATGATTTTTAATTTATTGGAGGGAAAATCATAGAAAGCGTTAGCAAGCTCAGCAAGTGCAATACGCGAATTAGGGACTTGAATATATGTGATATTGTTATTTAAATCATCAGGCAGAAATTCGCAAACGATAGCATTTGCACCGCGATCAATTGCTTCGGGGATAAACTGATGTCCATCGAAATTTTCACCTTTAATTGCTACAAACAAGGTATTTTGGGAAACATTTTTTGAATTATATTCAATTGATGATATTCTAATGTCATCATTGCCAAATATATTAATAAGATTAAAATTCTCTAGAAGTTGTTTTAGTATTTGCATTGATAGTATTATTATTTTTACAAAATTATGAAAATAATAGAAAAGTCTTTATAAAATAAAGAATTTCGATGATATTTTTGTAATTTTGTATTTTTAACTTAACTTAATTTGTTATGAGTTCGAATCCAATTAATGTTCTTTATGTGACACCTGAGTCACTACCTTATATAAGAATTCATAGCTTAGGGGATATTTCATATTCTTTTGTAATGGCGATGCGAGAGCAGGGCATTGATATAAGGCTAATGATGCCACGTTATGGAACCATTTCGGAGCGGATGCACCAAATACATTTCATAAATCGCTTGACAAATATAGACATACAAATGGGAAGGGAGCGAATTCCTGCCAGTGTTAAGTCTTCTTCAATGAATACCCCACGGACCAAAGTCCAGGCATATATCACAAATAATGAGAAATACTTTTCTTCACATAAAGGGATATATAGGGATGCTAAAACTCTTGAGCTTTATCCTGATAACCCTGAGAGATATATGTATTTCGATAGAAGCGTGGTGGAAACTTGCAATTTAATTGAATGGGTGCCAGATATTGTTCATGTTGTGGATGGGGAATCAGCGCTTGTTCCCGCAATGTTCAAATTGCTTTATCCTGATAAATTTCAAAAAACTAAATTTTTACTTACTATTCATAATTTTGAGGAACAAGTCGAGGCAGACAAATTAATTTATGATAAATTATGTATTCCAAAAAAATATAAAGACAATTTCATTCATAAAAATAAATTTAATTTTCTAAAGGCGGGGATTATTTATTCTGATGCAATTACAACTTCAAACAAAGTATATAAGGAAGCTATTCTTGCAAATCCTCAGCTATCCAATGGACTTGTGGAATATATTGATGGAAAAGAATTTTTATCAATACCCATTGGAATTGAGCCGTGGTCTTGGGATCCGACTCGTGATAAACTTATTGCTTATAAAATGGAATACGATTTTGAAGATTTTAAATACAATAATAAAATCGACTTATGTAATAAATTTGGTATTGAGTTCGACCCGACAATACCCGTTTTTGGTTTAATACTTGACGTCAATGAATATGAAGCGATTGATTATTTTATTGATAATGCTTCGGAAATATTCAAAAATGAAAATTTAATTGTCCTTACTCTTGCTCGCGTAGAAATAAAATATAAGAATACAATTAATTTATTGCAAAAGAAATATAAGAGGAATCTTAGGGTATTATATACAAATGACCAATCTTATTTCCATCAATTATTTGCAGGCTCGGACTTCTTTCTTTCTTTTGACACACACGACCCCACAAATCTCAATCTAATGTACGCAGCAAATTATGGAGCAATACCAATAACTCATGATAATTTTATTGATAGGAGCATATTTAAACCTTATAATCCTGATACAAATGAAGGCTTTACAATGATCTTCAATAAAGCCCATACACAAGAATTTTATAATTATATTCTCGAGGCTATCAAAATATTTGATGATAAAGAAACGTTTAATAAAATTATTGATAAAACAAGATCCCAGAAATTTTCGTGGGACGAAGGAGCAAAAGAATATAAAGCATTATATACTCGTCTTATAAAAGGAAAATAATTTCTTAATGAATTCAAAAATAATAAGATACATTTTATTCCTAATCTTTTGTTCTGCTTTTTTTTATGCTTGTAATGAGGGACCAACCGAAGTTGGGTATAACTTTTTGCAAGATACTACTTTAATCAAAAAGATTACAAGTGATGATACTACATTGATATATGACCTTAAAACACAAACTCGTTCTCCAATGCTTTTCAATATGGGTAGAATGTTTGTAGGAAAAGCAAATGGAATAGAGGCTATATCTATTATTCGCTTTGCTGATATTCCTGATACCTTATCATATTTGAAGGAAAGCGATATTGTGTCGGTTACGCTTTATTTTAGTCCTGAACGGTATGCAATTGGCGATACAATAAATGGAGCAAATCCATTTATAATAAAAAAAGTAAATTTGCCTTGGGCAGAAAATGCCACTTGGGATTCAATTTCTGTTCCCAACTTTATGGGTTATCAAATTGGGTCGTATGACAAAAAAATTACCCTTAAAGATACAATGGCTGTGGAATCTATAAGCTTAGACGCAAAATTTGTTCCTGAATGGTTACAATTGCGTCCTGATACAAATGTAGCTGTTATAAATTATGGTATTGCTCTAATACCGCAGGATAATTCAACTATTATCAATTCGATAGGTGCAGAAGGAATAAGCACAGAATATGCAGGCATAAGTCCAACACTTGAGATTATATATAAAGATAAGAATAATGAGCAGGATACTCTATATTTGAATTCAGGAATTAATACATCTTTTTTTAAATTAGATAACTATGATAAAAATGATATAGTTATTCAGGGTGGAGTTGACCTACAAACCGATCTATATTTTGATGTATCAATGTTGCCACCATTTTCGGGAATTAATAAGGTGCAATTAGAATTAACACTAAATCCTCAGAAATCATATTGTGGTAATTTTACTCAAAGCAAGGAAATAATGATTAGCTATGTTAATGATACATTAAATCCGGCCAGCACTTATTCTTATTACGCGGGACCTGAAGACACCACTTCAAATGTATATATTGCAAAAAGTATAACCTCTGCCATTCAATTATGGAACCGAGGGAAAGGCAAGGGCATTTTACGTCTAAGCCCTTATGAATTTGTAGATCATTATCAAAAACTTGATAGGTGGGTTTTCTATGGGATTAATGAACAGGATTCAACGAAACGCCCACGCGTGAAGATTTATTATAATATTATTAAATAATCACCTGATAATGAAACGAAATCATTTATATATTTTTTTTATACTTCTATTTTCTTCTGCACATTTGTTTTCGCAGCAAGGCTCGAGTTATTCTATGTTTGGATTAGGCGATTTCAGTTTTTCAGTTTCCTCAAGATATGAAGCAATGGGAGGCACTTCCATAGCAATGCCTGATAATGTTGCTATTAATTTTCTAAACCCTGCATTATGGACACAAGTAAATACTACGCGTTTGCAAGCAGGTTATAGATTTAATCAACATTTTATAAGCGATACTCGGAATAATCAATTGCAAAACAATGGTACAATCAATTCGATGAGCACAGTATTTATGATAGATACGAATAAAAGAATTGCTGCATCCTTCGGTATCTATCCAAGCACACGAATTAATTATTATGTAAAGAATATTTTTACAATTGTTGATGGCAGCGAAGTTTCTCAGGGGCAATCGGAATATCAAGGGCAGGGAGGACTTTCAACTATATATTTAGGTTTGGCAAGTAGAGTATGGGGTCCAATTTTTGCAGGTGCGACATTTTTAGGAAATTTTGGTTCAGCTTATTATAATAATAAAGTTGAGTATTATGATATATATAATTACAGTACATATTATCAGAAGAAAGATAATTTTTCGGGCATTGGATTTAAATTTGGACTCTATAGTCAATTGCCTCGAGGTTTTTCGATAGGTGCTTATTTTGAAAAAAATAATACAATAGATATAGAACGTCAGCAAGGGTATGGCTCAGATTTAGTTTCGGATACTTTAATATACAGCAATGCTTCTATTAATGCACCAAAGAAATTTGGGGTTGGTGTAGGTTTTAAGACAGGAAAATTTCAGTTTGGTGGCGATTTTAATTATTTAGTCATATCAGATTTAAATTATAATTCTACTGATGATATAAAATTCAAGAATTCATATTCAATATCATTTGGTGGGGAGCGATTAGGCAATTTGAGCAAGATGGCTGATTATTTTGACCGTATAACTTATCGAGCAGGTTTTGGTTATTCAAATCTTTATTATCAGGTAATGGGCAAAGATATTAGCGAGTATAAATTTTCAATAGGTGGGTCATTTCCTCTTTCAACATCAGGAATGATTGATGGGACATTAGTGTTTGGATTACGAGGTACAAATTCAAATGGTCTTGTGCAAGATAAATATATTCGTTTAATCATTGATATAAGTATTGGTGAGGTTTGGTTCAATCCATTTAAACGCGAATATTAATATTTTTTCTTCAATTTTCAAATAATTATAAAAAATGAAAAATTCTTTTTATCCTGAGGTCAAATCCACAACAGTTATAGGGCTTATAAAAGATGGAAAAGCAGTTATAGGTGCAGATGGACAGGTAACATTTAATAATACTGTTATGAAAGGCAATGCCAAAAAAATTCGCAAGCTATATAATGGCAAAGTGCTTGCAGGATTTGCAGGCGCAACAGCAGATGCATTTACTTTGCTTGAGAGATTTGAGCAGAAGCTTGAATCTACCCATGGCAATTTGCAACGTGCTTCAATCGAGCTTGCAAAAGATTGGCGTATGGATAGATATTTACGGAGGCTTGAGGCTATGCTAATTGTTATGGATAACAATTCAATATTCTTGCTTAGCGGAACAGGCGATGTAGTCGAACCCGAAGAACCCGTCATTGCAATAGGTTCGGGTGGTTTGTATGCTTATGCATCAGCTTTATCGCTTATGCAATTTTCAAATTTGGAACCTGTTGAAATCGTCAATGAAAGTTTGAAAATTGCAAGTAAAATTTGCATTTTTACAAATACTAATTTTTCTATAGAAACACTTGAATAAATTATGGGTAAGAATAATAATAAAGAAAAAACACAAAAAAAGAATACTCACTTAAATCAAAGCCTTGAGAATCGAAATAATTATTTAACTCCGCACCAAATTGTGGAAGAATTAAATAAATATATCATAGGCCAGGATGAAGCAAAGCATTCGGTGGCAATTGCATTGCGAAATCGGTGGAGAAGACAAAAAGTCGAAGGTGCTATGCGTCAAGAAATTATGCCAAATAATATCATTTTAATTGGACCGACGGGCGTCGGGAAAACCGAAATTGCTCGACGTTTAGCATCGCTTGCTCAGGCACCTTTTGTCAAAGTGGAAGCTACAAAATTCACCGAAGTGGGCTATGTGGGACGTGATGTCGATTCTATGATCCGCGAATTAGTAGATAAATCTGTACAAATGGTAAAAGATGAGCAACAACAAATAAAAGAAGAGCAAGCACAAAAACTTGCCGAGGAACGCTTGCTCGACATATTGATTCCTCCTACAAGACCAAAATCGCAAACTTCGTTCTATTCCACTATCGAAGAATCTGATGATAACTCGCAGACAAGAGAAAAATTTCGGGAATTGTTGAAGGAAGGGAAGCTGGATGAGCAAATTATCGAAATAGATGTAATGGTCGATCAATCTGCATCAATGCAGGTTCTTGGTCCGCTGGGATTGGATGAACTTGGTATGAATATACAGGATATTATGTCAAATATGGTTCCGAAACGTAGCAAAAAGCGTAAAGTAAAAATCAGCGAGGCATTGAAAATATTTGAAAAAGAAGAAGTTGAAAAGCTTATTGATATGGATTCAGTAATTAGTGAAGCTCTTGAACGAGCTCAAAATAATGGCATCGTATTTATTGATGAAATTGATAAGGTTGTATCTTTTGGTGACCGAAGTGGAGGACCTGATGTATCACGAGAAGGTGTGCAACGGGATTTGCTTCCCATTGTAGAAGGGTCATCGGTTACGACAAAATATGGCACAATATCGACCGATCATATTCTTTTTATTGCATCAGGCGCTTTTAGTGTTTCCAAACCATCAGACTTAATTCCTGAGTTACAAGGACGATTCCCAATTCGGGTGGAATTGCAAAGCTTAACCGAGGAGGATTTTGTCAAAATTCTTACTCTTCCCGAAAATGCTTTGATAAAACAATATCAAGCTCTATTATCAAGCGAGGGAGTTGAGTTGGAATTTACCGAAGATGCAATTAAAGAAATTGCTTCAACTTCTGCCTTGATAAATAATGAAGTAGCAAATATCGGTGCTCGTCGCTTGCATACAATTATGACATCCTTGCTTGATGAGATTATGTTCGATATTCCCGAATTTATTAATGATAAGAAAATAACAATTGATGCAGAATTTGTGAAGAATAAACTTGCAAATATTACAAAAAATATGGATTATTCAAAATTTATTCTTTAAAATTTAAATTCTAAACCAATAATTTGATCATAACCAAAATCCTCTTCATAACGTAGAAAGAAGAGTATATTAAGATAATCAAATGTCGTCAGATTAATACCTCCAATTATAAGGAAGGGCGAGGTATTATATTTAATATTTGCTTGGAGATATTGATTAAATTTATACCGTATTCCTGATATTAAAGATGCATTTGTATTTAAATTAATATTTGCGCCGAAATCAATTCCTAACTTATCGAATGGCTCGTATCCTATTGTAAATATTGCAGATTGCGGAACTGTGCGATTAGCATTTGAATAATATGTTCGATTTAAATTTTGCAAAAGCACTCCAAACACTAAATTGTCAAGTAAATTTAATTTAGAAAATAAATCAACTGAAATTGCAGATGAATTTCCATAATCTTTTATATTTGCTCTATGATATATTGCTTTACCGCCTATTTCAAGAAATTTTAATTTGGAGAATCCACCTACACTGCCTGCAAATTCATTATATAATTCAAATCCAAAATAATCAAAACTTGCAAAAACACATAAATTTTTAATCATATTATTTGAATAAGTAATTTCAACAGGTGAAATTTCAGACAATCCAAATCGTGAAGGTTGATAAGAAATTGCAAAAGCATTTACAAATTTTTCCGTAGTATCATACAAATATTGATTTTCATTAATTGAAATAGCACTCATCCCCGTAGGGAACTCAATACCTTGCATATTTAGTGTGTATGGAATCTGTGAAAATGCAGTAGAATAAAATAATAGTGCAAAGATAGTAATATATAAATTTCGCATATAATTATGATATTATTATATATCTAATTATGCTCATTGACTCATCTTTGCACTATATAAATTGCAAATCACCAAAATATAATATAATTTATTTTTTCTTTGCAGAAGCTATAAGCGCATCAGCAAATCTTTTATAAATAATAGCATTTTGCCCCGTCAAAGTCGCTCTATCCATAAAAGTAAGCGTATTTTGAGCTATATTCAATGGAATATTGATTTGGACAGAATCGCTGAGCTTCTTTTTCTGTTGCTGTAATTCGGTAAGAATTCGAGTGATTTCTTTTTCCACTTCAAGATAAGCATTGACTTCAGAGCCTTTGATTTCAACTGTTTTAAGCGTTTGCCCAATAAATGCAATATCGCCAACTACTACTGTTGGATGCAAGATTTGCGTTTCTTGCTGCTGTAAATTTTGTGGTTGTTGCTGTGAATAACCCACAAGTGAAAATGCAAAAAAGATTGCTAAAATTACTAAACGTTTCATAAATAATCCTTTTATAAATTTAATGAGATTGAAAATCTATGTAAATTGACTGCTGAGCTATATTGCGAAAAACCATAATCGAAATCTAAATATTTTGTTTTAATCCCCACTCCTGCGTTAAATCCTGAGAGCCCCTTGCTGACATTATTAGTTAGAACATTACGAACTTGATTATCATAACCAATTCTTAAATCAACATTTTCGCCAATATAAAATTCTCCACCAACAGAAAAATTCTTGAAACGGTCGCCAAATTTATTTGTGTTATCAGCTAAATGATGAAAATTGAAATTGAAGAGCAATGGCAATCCTATCAAATGATGATTAAATCCAATGCGCAAATCAATAGGCAAGTTCTCGCTTTCTCCGGAATATGAAGAAAGCTGAAAACCCGTATGGAGCAATGAAACACCAATATTTGTCCGACCATCTTTTAATTTATACAAAATACCTAAATCCAATGCTAGAGCAGTAGAGGAATATTTTTCAATTCCTGAATATATGAACTTTATACCCGCGCCATAAAAGAAATTTGTATCTATTTTATTTGAATAATAAAATGCTAAATCAAGATCACTTGCTGAAAATGTACCTCCCTTTATCCCCTCTTTATCTGCATAATCAAATGAGCCATAATTTGTAAATGTCGCAGCAGCTGCAAATTTTCCTTCCATCCATTCCACAGGTAATTTATAACTTGCATTGCCTGAATTTATATCAAGAGTGTGCTTCAAAAATGTAACCGAAAAATCTCGATCTTCAACTGTCCAAAGGGTAGCAGGATTGAAGTATATCGCATTTATATCGTTTTCAATACATATAAAACTTCCCGCAAGTGCCGAAGAACGAGCATTACCTGCTAGTCTTAAAAAATTAAAAGTATTTTCACTTTTTGCGATTGTTGTGCTTAATGCAGTTAATAATATTATTATAATTATGAATTTTTTTTGCATTAAATTTGCTTTTATTTTATTACAAATTATGTCTTAATTCTTCAATTTTTTCCATAAAAACCCGCGGGGGTTTCACAGCTTTTTGATTTATAATATTCAAAAATATATGTGACGTCCATCCATCTGAAATTAATATATTTGAGCGATAAATTTTATAATCAAATCGCACTCTTGGCCCAATATTATTTATATCAAATGTTGTCTCAATATCAAGCAAATCGTCATAATGTGCGCCTAACCTATAATTTGCGTGAGCTTCAAGCAATGGCAATTGATAGCCGTATTTTTCCAAATCGGAATACACTAAACCATAATGCCGCATCAATTCTGTTCTGCCTATTTCAAAAAATCTAAAATATGTCCCATTATAAACAATGCCCATTTTATCTGTATCTGCATAGATTACTCGCACATTTTGATGATGTATTAATTTATTATTTTCCATTTCATTTTAATTTTGTAAATATATCTAATAATCTATCGAATTCATCTTTTGAGTAAAATTCAAATTCAATTGAGCCACTATCAGCATCCTTTGCTTTGATTTTGACTTTTGTTGCATACATTTGACGAAGTTCATCCTCTTTATCTTGCAAAAATATACGAATTTCATCCTGGAAATCATTTTGTTGCAGTGATTTAGCGGATTGCAATTTCCCATTAACAAGAATCATTTTCCCATCAAGTATGTCTTTCATGAGCCGTTCAGTTTGTCGCACAGACAATTGATTAGCTTTAATTTCATCTTCTGCCGCAAGAATTAAATCCTTTTCATTTAACGATAACAAGGCACGGGCGTGTCCCATTGTCAGAAATCCATCACGGAGGTCATCTTGTACTTTTTCGGGCAATTTAAGCAATCGAATGAAATTTGTTACAGTCGAGCGTTCTTTACCAACTCGCTCGGCGACCTGCTCTTGAGTATAGCTGCATTCTTCAATCAATCGCTGATAACCGCTTGCGAGTTCAATTGGATTTAGATCAACTCGCTGCACATTTTCAATAATTGCCATTTCGAGCAATTTCACATCTTCATCAATTTCAAGAATATAGGCGGGTATTTTATCCAATCCTGCATGTTTGCAGGCACGCAAACGACGCTCACCTGTTATTAATTCAAATCCATCTACAACCCGCCTAACGGTAATGGGTTGCAATAAGCCATGCTTTTTTATGGATTGACTTAATTCCTCAATTGCTTGCATATCAAAATTTTGGCGGGGCTGATATGGATTAATTAATATTTTGGAAATCTCAATAAAATCAAAAAATTTTGCATTATCGCGAAAATGTTGTACGCTTGCCTGTGACACAATTTCCGAATGTGGAAGCAATGCATCCAATCCTTTGCCTAAACCTGTTTTTGTCTTCATCTATCGCCCTGCTTTTTTGCAAATTTATGCATTTTTATGATTTGTTAGATAATCTTTATTTTTTAAATATATTTCATTTGCTAGGGCAAGATAATTTTGCGCACCTACTGATGTTGCATCATATTCAATCACAGGCATATTGAAGCTTGGCGCTTCAGCAAGTCGCACATTTCTGGATATTATTGTTTGCAATACTTTTTGCCCAAAATGCTTTTTTACATCATTAACCACAGAATTAGATATTCGCAACCTTGAATCATACATTGTGAGCAAAACGCCTTCTATTTCAAGTTCCTGATTAAAATTATATTGGACAAGCGAAATTGTATTTAGCAATTGCCCAAGACCTTCAAGTGCATAATATTCACATTGAACGGGGATCATCACTGAATCCGCTGCTACAAGTCCATTTACGGTAAGCAATCCAAGCGATGGAGGCAAATCAATAATTATAAAAGAATATTTATCTTTTATAGGGTTCAATACTTTTTTTAGGCGTGTTTCTCTATCGGATTGATTCACAAGTTCAATTTCCGCACCAACAAGATTGATTGATGATGGAATAATGGATAGATTTGGAAATTTTGTGGGAATAATGACATTTTCAGCCGATTCCTCACCAAGCAATAAATCATAAATTGTGTTTTTTATTGACATTGGTTCAATCCCTAGCCCTGATGATGAGTTTGCTTGTGGGTCATTATCCACAAGTAATATAGGCAATTCGAGCACACCGAGTGATGCTGACAAATTTATAGCCGTTGTCGTTTTTCCTACTCCACCTTTCTGATTAGCAATCGCAATAATTTTTCCCATAATCTAATATCCAAATTTTAAAAAAAAGTAAAAAAATGCCGTCAAAATCACAGAATGATTAATTTGTCCATCTATAATTAATTTTTTCACTTCGGGGATTGGTGTTGGAATCACACATATATCCTCATCAATATCGAAATGCTGCTCATATATATTTTCCACATCCATCCAAGCATAGCTAAAGCACTGATTTGTCAAAAATGCAGGATTCGGAAAGGACACACCTGTTAATATTAAATCCTCACTGCTCGCATACCCTGTTTCCTCAATGCATTCACGTTTTGCAGCATCAATGGGTTGCTCGCCATTCTCAATCAATCCCCCAGGAATCTCAAGTGTAATGCTATCAGTTCCTTGCCGATATTGTTCAATCAAGAGAATTTCATTATTTTTGGTCACGGGAATAATATTTACCCAATTTGGAGAATTCAAAATCACAAATTCCGATTCTTTGTTCCACACAGGATGGCGACGTCGAACTTGCATAGCTTTAAAAATTTTATAATCAGCAATTTCGCGTTTTTCGATTGTATCCCACTTAATAATCATTCTTTGCAATTAATCAATTTTCAAAATTAAGTAATTTTAAAATAATTAAATTAAAATAGGGAAATAGCAAATGAAAAATTTCAAAATATAATAATTTTTGCATTTGTATTATTTTTTTTATTAATTTAGTCAATAAAAAAACAGACAATTCAGAAAAAGTGATTTACATCATAAATCATATTGCATATAACATTGCGCAGGCAAGTCATACCGCGATAATGCTTCCATATTTATTCGAAGTAGAATATATATATATATATATAAGAAATACATCATTTTTCAAAATTATGAATTATATAAAAGGAAATTATTTATATTAAATTGCGAGGTTGAATTTATTCGGCAATGGCTCAAAAGTGCAAATTATCTGTGCTTTTGAGCCGAAAAACGGAACGCAGGTTCTCAGAGGAGGACGAATTATAGAGAAAATGCTTTGCTTCAATTGAAGTAAAGAGCGCGAAAATAGGCATAAAGAAGGTAAAATATAAATAATTTTTTAAATATTTAATTAAGAGATTTTAATAATGAAAACAAATATAATAAAGAATCTTTCTTTAATCATAGTGACTAGCATAATGAGTATCGTAATTCTTATTAGCTGCGATACTAATAAAAGTGATAAAACAATGTCAGTAAATCCACAATTAACTGCTGTTGGACCTGTATGGAGAGATTGTCCCAATGAGAGTTGGGATGGAAATTTAAATAGCTCTTGCCAACCACCAGAGAATAATTGTGTTGTTGTATGTGGTGAGAAACTACCACCAAATATTGGTTTTGAAGTATATGATTTCCATGTTTCAAATGGTACAATTGCTGATTATTATGCGTCAGGTGAAGGACAAAATTTTCTTCCCTTGAGAGAGGATGTACTTCAAGAATTGATAAGCAATCAAGTTACAATAGTGCGAGTGCCATCAAGTTCAGGTGTATATTATGCTATTGTTGATGTCCAGTAATTGTTTGAAAAGTCCAAAAGGGACAACCATTGGTTGCCTCTTCTTTATACTTTGTTGTGTTAATATAGGTTGTGAAAGCAAAATCTCATCAGTTGAATTTATTCCTACTCAAATTTATGAATTTTCCGAACCCCGAAATATTGGAAGAGACAGAGTATTTATGATTGAAAATATTGAAGATATCGAAATGATACACCCTCAGGTTGATAATAATCTGATAATTATAAATTATTTAAAAAATAAAAAATCCGAAACTATTCATATCAACTCAAATCTACTATGGGATAACTTTTATTATTTGAATAAAGATTCGATTTTTTTAATTAATAGATATAATGGATTGATATATCTCGTTAATTCTAAGAGTGAATTAATTGATAATTGGCAGGTTCCATTACAAATTGATTCAGTTCAATATACAATATATATTGCGAGACAATGCGATTTATATGTAAAAAATTCAGAAATGTATTTGAAAATTATTGGTGTAAGTGGCGATGATTATATCTACAATTATTACATTAGTATGATTTATGATTTAAAATTTCACAAAATTAAAAGAATTTATATGAAATATCCAGCAGTTTATACAACAACGCACAATTGGAGTAATGTAGGCTGTATTGTCACAACTACATACAAATCACCCAATCAAATTTTCTATAATTTCCCAATGTACGAAAATATTATTTCATATTCCTTAATTAATAATGAAACTAAAGAGATCCACTTACCTCGCAGTAAATACATAAAGGATTTCCCACCACCAATTTTTGCTAATAATTGGAAAGAATTAAGACAGAGCTATATTAGAACTTATTGGATTGATAAACCATCTTATCAACAGTTGATTTTTGACAAATATAGGAACTTGTTTTATCGTATAGTATATCATTCACAACCACTAAATGATAGTTCTGGTAATTATAATGATGACTTTACAAGAAATTGGTCTATTATGGTGTTTGATGAGTCTTTTAAGTTCATCAATGAACAATTTTTCGAAGGTAGGAAATATCAACCATTTTTCACATTTGTTACGAGTGATGGTTTGATAATACCATTCCATGATAGATATCAAAATAATAATAGCAATGGCATAACATATCAATTATTTAAAATAAAAAAGGACGTTAAATGAACAAAAGACTTGAAATAATGATCTTTTTTTTCATTTGTTCTTTTTGTAGTTTACTTTTTGCAATTGATAAATATTCAAAACTACAAACAGGGCTAAAAGTAAATAATGTTAACATAAATCAATACAAACTATTGCTAATTATTCCTGAAAATTCTTGTCAGGGTTGCCTAAGGATTTTATTAAATAATTTGGAGGGTCTAACGCAAAATAAAGATTTAAAATTAATATATTTAAGCATTAATCGAAAAATTTATTCTGATAGCACAATTACAGTTCTCGATTATTATAAGAATTATGAATATTTTAATGAATTATTGGGCATCACAATTTATATTATAAATAATGGAAATATAAACCAAGATATTGAAATTATACCTCAGAATATAAACGAAATAATAAACATTATATCAAAGAAAAATATTAAATATAATGATTTAGAAAAATTAAAAAAATTAAATAATAATAATTATTAGTCAATAAAATTTAGGTGCAAAAATGAAAAAGATATTCATTATAGTTATTTTAATCAACTTGTTTGGATTTATTCCGAAGGCGTTCAGCGATATGCAGTGGGAGGATTGCACAGAAGGATTATGGGGTGGTCAAATCAATAGAATGTATATCTTAGAGAATGAAATTGAAATGTACAGCAATTATTCATATTCATCGAATGATTCAGGGAAATCGTGGACCCCTCGAAAATATCTTCTACCTTTTTTTAAAGAAGAAGAATATTGGCCTATTACAAATATAACTAAGTATAAAAATAGATATCTAATGTCTCCTTATAACTATAGAGTGGACTATATATCAGAAGATAAAAAGAAACTTTATGGAACAAAGACTTATGGGGGACCAACACCAGCTTATCTTATGGATGGATTTGCTTGTGATTCAAGCATAATTCTAAGATTTTATGACTCAACACTACAAAAAATGAGAACCTATATAACACAAGATGAGCCACAAGGCAATGAAGGGAATTTTCATATAGTACCAATTCCTGAGGAGAATGATTTTACAGATACCACTTATAAAAGGACATGCTTTTTTATAAATGAAGGACGCATAATTGCTACTGTTCGTAGGGAAGAATTCAAACCATTTAAAAAAACTTATGCTTATAAATTTTATTATTCAACAGATTGGGGGTGGAGTTGGAAGGAAATCCGGGCAAGCGAAGTATATGGGGGGATAATGTCGGTTCAATATTTAAGTGGCAAATATTATTTATTTTCAACAACAACAATATGGAGACAAGATGAAAATGGAAAATATGTAATGTGCGAAGATGGAGAGGATGGCAAATTTGATTATTTGGAAAATTCATTTTTGATAGGATATAAAGACAAAATAATTGCATCGGGATTAGAAACGGGAACGCATAAATATGTATTAGCAAGTTCAACTGACGGTGGCAAGACTTGGGAGAGATTTGGGACAAGTGATTTTAAGGTCAAGGAATTGCTGACAATTGGGGACAAAATAATAGCTAATACACAGTCATTTGGAGTAATGATATCAACAGATGATGGGCAAACGTGGGTTGAAAGCAATAAGGGATTATATGACTCACCAAATAATTATGATGCTTCATTTATGAAGATATGGATAGACGGTAATAATGCATACACAGTACCAAGAAATTTAAATTTAAGAAATACAATAATGAAATCTTATGATGGAGGCAGAAGTTGGGTTAAAAAGCAAGTTGATACTTCTTTAGGATATTGCGAATTTCCTAACTACGATTACGAATATACAGTAGCATTAACAAAGTGGGGATTATATGCAATGAATCGTGGGAACAATACAACATATCGAAGTTATGATAATGGTGAGACGTGGCAATTTTATTCAAATGGAGCAATATTCCATGATAAGTATAATATATATGAGCGCAATGATACATTATTTTATTGTTTTTCATGGCCTTATGAAAATAAGAAATTGATCTTTTACTCACTTGATACAGGGAAGACACAAATTTTATATGATTCAACATATAGACATAGATTGCCTGATAATTGTTGGCATTTTACATTAGCAGATGGTGTATATTACGCATTAAACAAAGCACATAAATTTTATAAATCCACAGATGAGGGAAATCATTGGGAATTTGTTAATCAATTTACATTGCCTTGTGCTGACACTAATACTAAAATATTCTGGATAGATCTTGAAACGGAAAAAATAAAAATTTTCCTATCCCCTATTCCAAGTTCTTCACACGGAAGGGATTCTGTATTTATGAGTGATAATTTTGGTAAGACCTGGAAATTTATACCTTATCCAAGCGATACATTATCTTATGGTGAATGGGCAGATTTAAATGGAAGCCTTTACTTGATGAGTAGTAGTCCACAAAATCGTGTATTCAAAACAACAGATGAAGGAACAACTTGGGAAGATATAACTGATGAATTAGCAGATAAAACAATAATGGATTTCATACCCGCTGGTGATTATTTATATGTTTCTACTATAGAAGGATTATATCGCATATATTCCCCGCCTGTATCAGTAAAGGAGAGTAAGACTGAGGAAGTGATTTTGCCAATAGAGTTATACCCAAGTCCTGCAAGAGATATAATATACGTAAAGAATGATTATTGGGGGATAAACGAGGTCAAGGTGTATGATATGCTTGGTCGGGAATGCGCAGTAGGAGTTTTTAATATCAATCAGTTTGATGTATCCAATTTGCAATCAGGTGTATATTTAGCGAAATTCATCTTTCCCGGGAATTGGTCAATAATAAAAAAATTTGTGAAGATGTAACAATAGAGGTTACTTGATTCTTGAAAATAGCAATCAAGTAACCTCTATTTAAATAATTATAAACTAATAGGTGCAAAAATGAAAAGAATATTCATAATAGTTATTTTAGTCAACTTGTTTGGAGTTATTCCAAAGGCGTTCAGCGAAGTAACGTGGGAAGATTGCACAGAAGGGCTGGAAGGTAGTTACATTACTGATATAATTAATATTGATAATGAATTAGAATTATTTTCTGGATCGCTTCCTTTTTTGTATTCATCAACGGATTCAGGAAAAACGTGGATTCCTCGAAAATATCTTCTTGCCCCGACATTTAAAGAAACATACTACAGCATTTCAAGTATATATAAATATAAAAATAGATATTTAATGAGTGGTTCCAGTGGTATATTTAGAGTAGATTATATTTCAGAAGATAAAAAGAAACTTTATGGAACTAAGACTTATGGGGGTCCACAATCTGCTGTTTTTATGAATGGTTTTGCTTGCGATTCAAGCATAATATTTAGATTTTACGATTCGACATCAAAAAAAATGAGAACATATATAACACAGGATGAGCCACAAGGTAATGAGGGGAATTTCAACATTGTGCCAATTCCAGAAGAAAACGATTTTACAGATTCCTCATATAAATGGACTGATTTTGTTCAGAATGAAGGAATGATAACAGCAACGATATATAGAATAGAGAAATCACCCTATAAAAGAATTCAATCAGAAAGATATTATTATTCAACAGATTGGGGATGGAGCTGGAAAGAGGTAAAAGCACCTGAAGTATTCGCGGGTGTTAAGGAAGTACAATACATAAATGGGAAATATTATATTTTGTCCCCCATTACAATATGGAGACAAGGAGATAAAGATGAATATGTGCAGTGTTATAATTGGGAAAACGGGAAATTTGATTATTTAGAATCTAATTTTCTTGTAGAATATAAAGGTAAGTTAATTACATCGGCAATGCAATCAGGCACACATAAATATGTATTAGCAAGTTCAACAGACGAGGGAAAGACATGGGAGCGATTTGGGACAAGTGATTTTCTAATAACAGAATTATTTGTAATTGGTGATAGATTATTAGCAAATTCAAAAATATTTGGGTTAATGATATCCACAGATGATGGGCAAACTTGGTCAGAAAGTAATAAAGGAATGTTTCCCCCCAACTCAACAATCTATTACCAACAATTTTTAAAGATAGCAGTTAATGGGAATTATACATATACAGTGCCAAGGAATTATTATTTAAGGAATACAATAATGAAATCATATGATGGGGGTAGAAGTTGGGTAAGGAAGCTAGTTGATACATCATTAGGATATCCACAGGATCCAGGATCACCCACTGATAACAAATATACAGTAGCAATGACAAAGTGGGGATTATATGCAATGAATCGTGGGAACAATACAACATATCGAAGTTATGATAATGGTGAGACGTGGCAATTTTATTCAAATGGGTCTATTTTTCACGATGTGAGGAATATATATGAAAGAAATGATACAATGTTTTATTTTTATCCTGACCCACCTTATTGGATATTTTATTCACTAGACACAGGTAGGACACAATTGATATATGATGCAACATATAGGCAGAGATTGCCTGATAGAAATGGACATCTGCTTGTAGTAGATGGTGTATATTATGTCAGAGACTCACAAAATAAATTATATAAATCTACAGATGAAGGAAACAATTGGAAATTAATTGAATCATTTAAAATGCCAAATAATGAACCAACAAATAAAATATATTGGGCAATCCCATCAGTAGGCAAGTTGAAAATATTTGTAACATCACAGAAAGGTGGGCATGTAACCAAAGAAGATTCATTATTTATAACCGATAACTTTGGGGAGAAATGGAAAAAGATAAGTTATCCAATCGATTCAGTAACCCCTGGACAATGGATAGAAATTAACGGTAACTTCTATGTATTATATAATTTTTATCGGGGATTTTATATTTATGAAGGTTATATATATCACACAAGTGATGATGGGGAGACTTGGGAAGAGATAGCATTTGCACCAGAAAGAAAGAATATAGAAATTTTACTGCAAGGTGGTGATTATTTATATGCAAATACAATAGAGGGTTTATATCGTATATACTCGCCGCCCGTATCGGTAAAGGAGAGTAAGACTGAGGAAGTGATTTTGCCAATAGAGTTATACCCAAGTCCTGCAAGAGATATAATATACGTAAAGAATGATTATTGGGGTATAAACGAGGTCAAGGTGTATGATATGCTTGGTCGGGAATGCGCAGTGGGTCGCTTCAATATCAATCAATTTGACATCTCCAATCTTCAACCTGGTGTATATTTAGCGAAATTCATCTTTCCCGGGAATTGGTCAATAATAAAGAAATTTGTGAAGATGTAACAATAGTGGTTACTTGATTCTTGAAAATAGCAATCAAGTAACCTCTATTTAAATAATATATTAAAAAATTGGAAAAATCATTTTTATTTCCCCTTAAAATAAATTTGCATTTGTATTATATTTTTTATTAATTTAGTCAATAGAAAGAGAAGTGTTTCTGCGAAAGTGATTAGGATCATCGAACATATTGCGGAAAGTGTTGCTGCAAGGAGGCGGGCAATAATAGCTTATTATTGGGATATGGGAAGGTAATATTCTCAACAATTTAAATAGGAAATAATATTTAAAATATTAGATTTAAGGTATTTTTTATAAATCTAAAAAATAGCTATCGCGAAATATACCGCGTGCTCCGAAATTTTCTTTAAAGCGTGCAAGCCCCCAATTGGGATCCATATTTACTGTAAATAATCCGAAATCAAGGAACTTGAATCCCTCTTCCTGATAGCGTTTCATAATTTCATAAAAAAGCAAATTGACAGGACGATATTCCTGATAATCCTCATTGTGACTGATGTAAAATGCAAGTACCACCTTATCATTTGCCGAGAAATTGCAGACTCCCGCAATTAGTTTATCTTGTAAAAATGCACCCCATAAGCGAATACGTGTCGGAAAAAGCGATTTCAATTTCAGCAATTCATCCAATGTGTGAGTTGGCGAAACATTATGACGCATTTTTAAATTTTTTTTCAATATTTCATAATATTCTGCAAATTGCTCGCATTCCACAACTTCAACACCTTTTTTAATTGCTTTTTTCACAGAAGTCCGAGCCTCGGGCTTGTACATTGATAGCAACTCATCTTTTGGGAAATCCAATTGCACGACACTTGTCAGCTCGCGTTTCAAAAATTGGAAATGGTTTTTTACCAAAGCAAAATCGAAATAATTTGAATATTTTGATTGATAAATGATAGGTGGTGGCGTGATTTGAATGCGATTGCAATGCTCCTGCTTGGCATATTCAATAATGCACTCAACTAAATCAAAGCTATCCCGCAAATTCAAATTTGATGGATATGCCACCCCCCCATAAGATGCACCCGAATGAGAGGATAGCACACGCTTGCCGTCTCTTTCAATTATCGTTGCAGGGAGAAGCGCAAATAGTTTATTATCCTTTTTAAAAACCAGCGATGCATCGGGAAATCTTTCTGCGGGATGATACGAAAGGAAACGCCGCTTGTGAAATATCGTGCCATTATCGGATGATTCGACAAATTTATCCCAGGTTTCCGCATCAATATCAGAATCAAGAAATTTTTGAAATTCAAGCATAAATTATGCGTACATTGAAAAATGCAAATTAAGGAAAAAAATGGGATTGAGGAATTGGGGTTCAGGATTACGAATGATTTATAAGGGAATTGTTTGTATTTTTGTTATTTTATAAATCAATTGAAGGAGATATTGTAATGTCAGAGCTAAAAGAAAGTTTATTTTCTAAAAAAGTTCATGCAGGTAATCGCACATACTTTTTCGATGTCAAAGAATCAGTTGATGGAGATAAGTATATAGTTATGAGCGAATCGAAAAAGATTAGCGAAAATAACTTTGAACATCATAAAATTATGATATTTCAAGAGGATCTCGATAAATTTGCTAATGGGTTAACAGAAGCAATTCGATTTATACAGGGAACAGTTAAGTAATATGGAATCATAAAAATTTAACTTATCTTTTATTATTTTTGTAAATATTTAATTTATATTAGAATAACTTCAATTTTACTAATTTATGTCTCAAAAAGAGCAAGCATATAATACAATCAAGGGACTCATCGAGCGGTTCAGCGAGCAATACGCAAGCTATAAGAATTCCGATTATAATGAGACAAAAACTCGTCGTGATTTTATCGATCCTTTTTTTCATGCACTTGGCTGGGATGTCGATAATTCACAAGGGTATGCTGAAGGATATCGCGAGGTTATTCATGAAGATGCGATTAAAATTAGCGGGCAGACAAAAGCACCCGATTATTCTTTTCGCATTGGCGGGCAAAGGATTTTTTTTGTGGAGGCAAAAAAGCCATCGGTCGATATAAAAATTGATATATCCCCTGCTTATCAAGTGCGTCGTTATGCCTGGTCAGCAAAATTGCCTGTTTCAATTCTTACGGATTTTGAAGAATTTGCCGTATATGATTGCCGTATTATGCCTAAACCGAACGACAGCGCTTCCACTGCACGTATAAAATATTATACTTATAAAGACTATCTTGAAAAGTGGGATGAAATATATAATCTTTTCTCTAAAGAAGCTGTGCTTAAAGGTAAATTGAATGAGTATATTGAATCAAAAACCGATAAGCGTGGCACTCAGGAAGTGGATGATCTGTTTTTGCAAGAAATGGAAAATTGGCGCGATTGGCTTGCGCATAATATTAACCTCAGAAATCCTGATTTTCCAATCCGTACTTTGAATGACGTTGTCCAGAAAACTATCGATAGAATTGTATTTCTACGAATTTGCGAGGATAGAGGGATAGAACCCGAAGGACAATTGCAAAAGCTTTTAAATGGTGTCAATGTGTATGCTCGTTTATTTGAAATATTTGAGGCTGCCGATAGAAAATATAATTCAGGTCTTTTTCATTTTGCTTCAGATAAAAGAAACGAAAATCCCGATACTTTTTCAAAAGATTTGAAAATTGATGATAAAGTTCTCAAAGACATAATCAAGCGATTATATTATCCTGAAAGTCCATATGTATTTTCTGAAATTCCCGCCGATATTTTAGGGCAGGTATATGAGCGTTTTATTGGCAAAGTTATCACGATAAATCCACATCATAAAGCTGTTATTGAGCAAAAACCAGAAGTTCGCAAAGCAGGTGGTGTTTATTATACCCCTAGCTATATTGTTGATTATATTGTAAAAAATACTTTGGGCAAAGTGCTGGGGACAGAGGACAGGACGCAAAACTATGAAGAAATTAATTATTCGAATACCGCTCAAGAAAATGCTCTTGACAATAATCCCCAATCCCCAGCCCCTAAACCCTTGACCATTGAGGAGGCAGATAAAGTTACCGTGCTTGACCCTGCTTGTGGTAGTGGCTCGTTTCTATTAAATGCATATCAATATCTGCTGGATTGGTATTTGCTCCAATATTCCAAAAATCCTGATAAATATTTAAAGGGTAAAGACCCAAAAATTTACCAAATCATCCCTAAAAATTCAATCCCCAATCCCCAACCCCAAACCCCCATTTATAAATTGACAATCCAGGAAAAAAAGCGTATCCTTATAAATCATATTTATGGTGTCGATATTGACCCGCAAGCTGTGGAGGTAACCAAGCTTTCATTAATGCTGAAAGTGCTTGAAGGCGAAACTGTTGAGACATTAAATAAAGTAATAAATATTGACTATGAGCGCGCACTTCCCGATTTGAGCAATAATATAAAATGCGGCAATTCATTGATTGGTAGCGATTTCTACGAGGGCAAAACGATAGCAGCATATACTGAAGATGAATTATATAAGGTCAATGCGTTCGATTGGGAAAAGGAGTTTCCGCAGATATTTAAGGTGGATAAAGGGATAAGATCAGTGGAACAATCGCCCTCGATTGTTCAATTTGGAACACAATCCAAGACACAACAGGAGACGGTTGTGCCACCAGCAGGTTCAGTGGAACAATCGCCCTCGATTGTTCCTTATTTTCCAAGAAAATATAATTATTCATTATTATATGATACTATAGACACATTTATTACAAAGCAGAGAGATTTACCTCACTGGCAATTACCTGGTAGTGTTTATTTTCTTACTTTCAGAACCTTTAGTAATTTTGAACTAAATGAAGAATCCAGGAATATAGTCTATGGGGCTATACATTTCAATGATAATAAAAAGTATAAATTGTATGCTTTTGTTGTAATGTCTGACCATGTTCACATCATTTTGCAGCCTCTGGAAAAAGCAAAGAATGAATTTTATAATTTATCTGAAATATTACACGGTATCAAAGGGTATTCTGCGCATAAAATAAAAGAATGTATTTTAGCACAATCGGAGACGATTGTGCCACCGGCAGGTTCAGTGGAACAATCGCCTTCGATTGTTCAATCCTATGCACAATCAGAGATGATTGTGCCACCAGTGCAGCGAATCAACACTTCTAAACTTCGAGTTTGGCAACATGAAAGCTTTGACAGGATAATTCGGAATGAAGAAGAATTTTATGAAAAAATGAATTATATTGCCAATAATCCCGTGAAAAGAGGACTGGTTGAAAATATAGAGGAATATAAATGGTTTTGGTTTATTGGGAAAGATGAAGATGTGAACAATAGGGCAAATGCACAATCCAGTATACAATCTAATGCACAACCGGAGACGGTTGTGCCACCAAGCAAATCGGTGGAACAATCGTCCTCGATTGTTCAATCAAATGCTCAATCTAATGCACAACCGGAGACGGTTGTGCCACCAAGCAAATCGGTGGAACAATCGTCCTCGATTGTTCAATCAAATGCTCAATCTAATGCACAACCGGGGACGGTTGTGCCACCAAGCAAATCGGTGGAACAATCGTTCTCGATTGTTCAATCAAATGCTCAATCTAATGCACAACCGGGGACGGTTGTGCCACCAAGCAAATTGGTGGAACAATCGCCCTCGATTGTTCAATCAAATGCTCAATCTAAGGCACAACCGGGGACGGTTGTGCCACCAAGCAAATCGGTGGAACAATCGTCCTCGATTGTTCAATCAAATG